>JACCDP011412622.1_pt1 | contig 33376 bp, 24 predicted proteins | sample 7445841 | NCBI WGS metagenome assembly JACCDP01 (sample SAMN15323441, study PRJNA562643) | freshwater metagenome | isolation source: river surface water | place: USA:Blue River Watershed | collected 2017-08-17 | reverse complement strand
TCATCCCTCGCCGCGCGCCGCCTTTGCTATTGCCCTCGCCCGCGGCGTCGCGTTTTCCCTTCGCGGCAACGGGGTTGCATGCGGAGCCCGGTTGCATCCGGCAACCATGTCCCTGATCCCCTTCACCAGTCAGCTGATCGCCGACGTCGGCATTTCCTTCGGAGACGAAGGCAAAGGTCGCCTCATCCCGGAGGTCGCCGACGAGTTGCGGGGAACCGCGCATCCCGTGTCGGTGGTGCTCAAGGTGAACGGCGGGGCCAACTCGGGCCACACCGCCGGCGGCATCAAGCTCAACCTCCTACCCGCGGGCGTGGTCGTGCGCGACGCCGCCCACCTTTGCATTGGCAGCGGCGTGGTGGCCGATCCGCGCAAGATCTGGTGGGAGACCCGGCCGCTGGAGCAGAAAGGGCACGCCATTCTTTCGCGCCTGCTGATCGACGAGCGCGCGCTCTTGTCGGATGTAACGCACCGGCTCCTGGACCTCGCGTGGGAGGATTACCGCGTGAACGTGTTGGCGGAGGAACCGCGCGGCTCGACCGGCCGAGGCATCACGCCGGCGTACCTCGACGAGGTCGGCCAGCAGCAGATCACCTTCGCGGATTTCCTCGGCGGCCCGAACTACTTCGCCCGCAAGCTCGCGCAACGCGCCGATCGCGCCTGCCGGACGATCCAGCATGTGTGCCGCGTGAGCGAGGCAGCGTGGCACGGTTTCTTTGAAAAGCTCAGCGCGGCCGAACTGCGCGCCAACGCCGAGGCGATCGAGCTGGGCGTGTTCACGCCGGCGGAATTTGATTTCGGCCGGTTCAAGGGAACCGCGCCCTTCACCCTCGATCTCGCCGCGCTCACCGACGCCTACTGGACGGCCGGCACCGCGCTCGCCCGCAACATCGGCGAGGTGAGGGAGCTGATCCTGCGCGAAATGGCCGCCGGCCGCACCGTCATCGGGGAGTTCGGTCAGGCCTACTGGCTCGACAAGCGGCACGGCTTCTCACCGAACGTCACGGCGTCCCACACCTACACGCCCGAGTTCTTCGAGAGCGCGGGGATTCCGGTGCAGCGCATCCACACCTTCGGCGTCGCCAAGGCCTATGACACCAAGGTGGGCACGCACACCTTCATCACGCGGATGGACGACGCCCACCCGCTCGCGGACCGGCTGAAGCGCATCGAGTTCGGCACCAGCACCGGCCGCCAACGGATGGTAGGTTGGTTCGACGCCGTGGAAAAAGGCGACGCGCTGCGCTACGGCGGGTTCCAGGATGTGATGATCAACAAGTCCGACGCCCTCACCCACGCCGGCGAGTGGCGCGGCGAGTTGCTCATCTGCACCGCGTACGAGGACGTCTCCGGGCGCCGCCTCGCACACGTGCCGCGTAACGAGGCGGTGCGGCGCAACCTGCGCCCCGTCTACAGCCGCCACGCCGGCTGGAGCGAGGACATCTCGGCCGTGCGGCGCTTCGCCGACCTGCCGGCGAACGCGCGCCGCTACACCGCGGCGATGATGCGCGCCATCCTCGACGTAGCCTACGATGGCGGCCTGCGCCCGGTCGATGACCGCCTGCCCAACCTCCGCTACCTTGGCGTAGGTCCCGAGCCTTCCCAGATCATCAAGGACGTGCCCCGCACCGCCGATCTGCTCCGGCTGGCCTGAAGCGCGGAGACTCGCTCCACGGGTCCGGCCATTCGAGGCGGGCGCTTGCTCGATTCCGGCTCCGCTATCCCGCACGCAGGAGTTTTCCGCGGGAACACCCGCGGCTATACCAACCGCCGCCTCTCATTCGAGGCGGAAGCAAGGGCTTCAACCCGACCTTGGCCCGCGTTCCTGATTTCCACATTCACCCCGGACCGATTCGCCCAGCCCGACGGTCCCTCCTCCCCGAGGAAAGTCTCCATGTGCTCGGAGCGGATCTCCGCGCCCTCCGTGACCAAGGCTTGGAAGCATCCGAGATTCATCCTTGGTTCGCGTGATTCGTTCCGGTTGAACAACGCCGCTTTCCCCATGAAAACCCCGACCCCGCTCACCCGCCGCCAGTTCGCGCGGCGCTCCCTGGCCTCGGCCGCCGTCGTCGCGGCGCCCGCTTTCCTGCGCGGGCAGAACCTCAACGGCCGGATGAACATCGCCGTCATCGGCACCGGGGGGCGCGGGGGCGGCAACCTCAAGGGCGTCTCCTCGGAGAACATCGTCGCGCTCTGCGATGTGAACGAAAAGAACCTCGCCGCCGCCGCGGCGGCGCACCCGCAAGCCCGGCGGGAGGTGGACTTCCGGAAGCTCTTCGACCGGCCGGAGGCGTTCGACGCCGTGGTCGTCAGCACCTGCGAGCACACCCACGCGCTCCCCACGCTGCTCGCGCTCAAGGCCCGCAAGCACGTCTATTGCGAGAAGCCGCTCACGCATAACGTCCACGAGGCGCGGCTGGTGCGCGAGGCCGCGGCGAAGGCCGGCGTGGTCACGCAGATGGGTATCCAGATCCACGCGACCGAGAACTACCGTCGCGTGGTCGAGCTCATCCAAGGCGGGGCGATCGGTCCCGTGACCGAGGCGCACGTGTGGGTCTCGCGCGCCTGGGGCCTGCAAAGCAAGCAGGAGGCCGAGAAGGCCAACGACCGCGTGTTCGTCACTTCCCGTCCGGCGGAGATGCCGGTGCCGGAGGGCCTGCACTGGGATCTGTGGATCGGTGGCGCGCCGTTCCGGCCCTACAACGAGGTCTATTTCCCGGGGCCGAAGTGGTACCGGTGGTGGGATTTCGGCAACGGCACCATGAGCGATCTCGGGTCGCACTGGAATGACCTGCCGTTCTGGGCGCTGCAGTTGAAGGCTCCGCTCGCCATCGAGGCGTTCGGCCCGCCGGCCCACCCGGAGATCGCGCCCGCCACCATGCGCGCCGTGTACGAATTCGGCGCGCGCGGCGACCTGCCGCCGGTGCGGGTGACGTGGCATCAGGGCGACGAGCGGCCGGAAATCTGGAAGCAGGGCGGCATCCCGCAGTGGCGCGACGGCGCCCTTTTCATCGGGAAAAAGGGCATGCTGCTCTCCGACTACGGGAAACACGTGCTGTTACCCGAGAAAGATTTCGCGGGTTTCACCCGGCCGCCGCAGAAGTTCCCCAAGGCCGCCAGCCATCACCAGGAGTGGATCGATGCCTGCAAGGGCAAGGGCCGCCCCTTGGCGGACTTCGAGTACTCCGGCTGGCTCACCGAATCGAACCACCTCGGCAACGTCGCCTTCCGCGCCGGCCGCCGTCTCGAGTGGGACGCCGCCAACGCGCGGGTGACCAACACCCGCGCCGCCGACCCGTTCCTGCGCCGCGAATATCGCAAGGGCTGGGAACTGCCCGCCTGACCGCTCCCCGCGTCGAGCGCCGCGCTCGACGCCCGCCCGCCGTTCACCCAACTTCGTCCGCCATGTCCGCCTCCAAGAGACTCGACGAGAAAATCGCCCGCATGCGCGCGGGCACCGCCACCCGCAAGGACTTCATTATCGCCGACGCGAAGGACGCTGACATGGCGTTCGGCGTGACCGCCCCGGGCCCCGGCGCCTGCCTGCCAAGCCGCGCCCACGAGGCGCAGGCCTGCTGGAAGTCGCTTTCCGACTACCGCGACCAGATCCGCGCCGTCATCCAGCAGGACATCGTCGACATCATGCTGCTCTCCGCCTCGAACGTGGAGCAGCTGGCGATCCGCGAGAAACTGTTCGCCGGTTCGCCCATCACCCCCGCGGCCCGCGCCAACGACACCAGCGACATCTGGGTCGTGCGCGGCGGCAAATACCCTTCCCTCCCGTCGCGCGCCTTCCGCACCGCGACGATCGAGCACATGAAGTACGGCCGCATGCAGACCGACTGCGCCGCGCCGCATACCGGCGCCGACCTCGGACTCTACTCAATCACGTTCACCAACAACATCGACTGGGACTACAAGGCGCTGGAGGACTTCGCCGCGTTCCGCCTCGAGGCCGAGGCCAAGCGGTTCCGCTACTTCCTCGAGGTCTTCAACCCCAACGTCGACCCCGGCATCAAGCCTGACGCCATCCCCAGCTTCCTCAACGACCACATCGTGCGCACCCTCGCGGGCGTCACGTCCGCCGGACGTCCGGTTTTCCTGAAGATCCCCTACAACGGCCCCGCCGCCCTCGAGGAATTGGTGGCCTACGACCCCAATCTGATCGTCGGCATCCTAGGTGGCGGCAGCGGCACCACCCTCGACGCGTTCCAACTGATCCATGACGCCCAGAAGCACGGCGCGCGCGTCGCGCTCTTCGGCCGCAAGATCAACCACTCGGAGCACCCGCTGGCCTTCATCGAGTTCCTGCGCCGGATCGTCGACGGCGAAGTCGAGCCCGTCGAGGCCGTGAAGGCCTACCACGCGGTGCTTGAGAAACTGGGCGTGAAACCCCAACGCCGCCTCCTGCAGGACCTGCAGCTCACCGCCACCTCGCGCAGCTACCGCCGCTGATCCGCCATGCGCTCGGGAATCATCGCCGCGGGCAATTGGCTGATCGACCACGTCAAGCTCATCGACCAATGGCCACCGCAGGACGGCCTCGCACACATCCTCGGCCGCACCGCGGGCAATGGCGGCGGACCCTACAACGTCCTCAAGGACCTCGCCAAGCTCCGCGCCGCCTTCCCGCTGGAGGCGATCGGTCTCACCGGTGACGACGCCGACGGCCGCGCGATCCGCGCCGACGCCGCGGCGCACGGGATAGACACCGCGCAACTCCAGGTCACACCCGCCGCCGCGACCAGCTACACCGACGTCATGACGGTGCGTTCCGACGGCCGCCGCACGTTCTTCCACGACCCCGGCGCCAACGCCCTGCTCGCACCGGAACATTTCGACTTCACGCGCACGCGCGCCCGCCGGTTCCACCTGGCCTACCTGCTGCTCCTCGACACGCTCGATGCCCCGGGCGCCGACGGGAAACCGCGATCCCTCGAGGTGCTGCGCCGCGCCCGCGCCGCGGGCCTGCGGACGTCGGTCGACTGCGTCAGCGCGCGGCCCCACCTCTACGAGAAGGTCGTCGCGCCCGCGCTGCCGGAGACCGATGTGCTTTTCGCCAACGATTTTGAGGCCGAGCAGCTCACCGGGCTTACGCTCGGCCGCGGAGAGACTCTCGATCGCGGTGCGGTCGAGGCGGCGGCCAGGCGCCTCATCGCCCGCGGCGTGCGGGAGTGGGCGCTGATCCACTTCCCCGAAGGCGTCTGCGCGTGCTCCGCCCAAGGTGAAATGATCTGGCAGGCATCCGTCCAAATCCCGGCCCCGGAGATCGTCGGCGCGGTCGGCGCCGGCGACGCGCTCGCGGCCGGCGTCCTGTTCGGTCTGCACGAGGAATGGCCGATGCCACGCAGCCTCGAACTGGGCGTCTGCACCGCCGCCGCGTCGCTCCGCGACGGCACCTGCTCCAACGCGGTCGCCCCCGCCGACGACTGCCTCGCGCTCGGCCGCCGCCACGGCTTCCGGCGGATTTGAACGGGCCTCCCAGCCGGGGATCAAATCGCCGGCTGATGCTTCAAGCCACCTCGCTTGACGAAGTTACGCTTGTCTGACAAAGGACCTGCATGGTCACAAACGTCCGTACCTTTCTCCGCGATTTCACCACGTTCAAGGCCCGGGCCAGGAAAGGGGAAACCGTGCGCGTTCAGGATAAGGAAGGGGAGTTCCTGTTCACCGCTGCGACCCCGCGCAAATCGCTCCTAGCTGCGGCGAAGGGCCGGATCACCTGTCACGAGGATCTGACGAAACCCACCCTGCCGTCCGGAGCCTGGAAGCCCTCCCTCTGATGGCGCGCCTGAAATACCTGCTCGATACCCATGCCTTTCTTTGGGCGGCGACCGACGACGACAGCCTGAGTCTGAAGGCGGCCCGGGCCATCGCCACAACCCCGTACGAACAACTGGCGATAGCCGACGTAACACTCCAGGAGATCGGCCTCCTCATCGATTCCGAACGAATCTCCTTAGCGGGCTCTCCAGTCACCGTACTTGGATCGCTGCTAAATTACGTGACCGTGCTGCCCATCACCTTGGAGATCGCTTTAGCCGGACCACGGCTCGCCTTGCCGCACGGCGATCAGTTTGACCGGATTATAACCGCTACTGCAAAGGTTCACCGCCTGCCGTTGATCACCCGGGACGCGAATATAACCGATGCCGGTGTCGTAGACACCTACTGGTAGTCTGAAGCCGAACGGCCATCGTAACGGCGAACGGATACCCGTGTACTGACCGCGTCCGCCAAAAACCATACCGCACCAGTCTTCCGTCGTCCGCACTGACATACCTCAAAATCGCGCTTCTCGGAACGATTCCTTTCCGCCACGACCCCTTCTCGCGCATCTGCGTCATCCGAGAAATCTGCGGTTCAAATCTGCCGCCTGCGGAAACGCTTTCGGCCGTCAGGCCCACGACAAGGTCCGCGGCGTCAGCGGCGGCTACACCGAGCCCCACCGACCCCAGCTCATCTGTCTGCATTCTTGTCCATCCGTGTTTATTCACCCGCGGAGCGAGTCGGGAGCGCGTTACGACCCGAGATTGGCCTACTTGTCGAAACCCTGTGATCGGCGGAGCCGTGCTGGCTCATCTCCCCATTCTCAGTTCCCTTCAGCGTCTCCCCCTCTCACCGCATCTTCCTATTTCCCTAGTCTTCCCTCCGCTCCCTTGGAACTTGGCAGGCTCCGGCGGCGGGCTTTGCTCTTTGTCACCCCGCCCCATGTCGCGCTTCGCTGAGATCCGTCGTGCTTTCGTTTGGACCGTCGCGCTTGGCCTGAACGGCCTCTCGGCGGCCGCCCCCGTTGATTTTGCGCGCGAGATCCAGCCGTTGCTGGCCTCGCGCTGTTACGACTGTCACGGCCCGGCGAGCGCGAAGGGCGGGCTACGGTTAAACGAGGCGACGCACGCCCGTAAAGGCGGTGAATCGGGCGAACCCGCCATCATTCCCGGACGCGCCGCCGACAGCTTGTTGCTCAAGCGCGTGCTCACCGAGGACGAGGAGGAGGTGATGCCGCAAAAGGGTCCGCGGCTCACGGCGGCGGAAGTCGCGCTGCTGCGGCGCTGGATCGACGAGGGCGCGGTCTGGCCGGAGAACCTGCGGCACTGGGCCTATGAGAAACCCCAAAAGGCGCCCTTGCCCGCCGTGCGCGACACCGCGTGGGCGCAGAATCCGATCGACCGCTTTGTCCTCGCGAAAATCGAGGCCGAGGGCCTGCGGCCCTCGCCCGTCGCCGACCGCGCGCGCTGGTTAAGACGTGTCTCGCTCGATCTGATCGGGCTCCCCCCCTCGCCCGCCGAAGTGGCGGCCTTTGAGGCGGACAGCACGCCCGGCGCCCATGAGCGAGTCGTCGACCGATTGCTCGCTTCTCCGCACTATGGCGAACGCTGGGCTCGCCCGTGGCTCGATCTGGCGCGCTATGCCGACTCGCACGGTTTCCAGCGCGACGACCTGCGCGACCTGTGGCCCTACCGCGACTGGGTGATCCGCGCGCTCAACGCCGATCTTCCGTTCGACCGGTTCACCGTCTGGCAGATCGCCGGCGACCTGTTGCCGGAAGCACGTGAACGGCGCGATCTCGACCCGCTGATCGCGACGGGCTTCCACCGCGCCGCGCCCACCAACGTCGAGGCCGGCACCGATCAGGAGGAAGGACGCGTCAACCAGGTCTTCGACCGCGTGAACACCACCGCCGCGGTCTGGCTAGGCTCCACCCTCGAGTGCGCGCAATGCCACGACCACAAGTACGACCCGTTCTCGATGCGCGACTACTACCGGCTGTTCGCGTTCTTCAACCACACGGCGATCGAGACCGACTTCTCCACGCCCAAGGCCATGGCCGCGCTCAAGTTCACCGGCCCATACCTTAACCTGCCCGATCCCGCGCAGGAGGCGCGTCGCCCCGCGTTGGAGGAGCGCGGCCGGGAGCTAGACACCCGGATCACCGCGCGGACCAAAGAGACCTTGTCCGGCCTCGCGGACTGGGAGAAAGCCGCGGTCGCCGGGCTGGATTCCGCCCCGCGGGAACACCCGCTCGACCTCGCGGCGTTTGAATCGCTCGGGGAGTCACATCATCGCGTGCTGCCGGACAAGTCGGTGCTTCTCACCGAGGACGCGCCCGAGCGCGACACTTACGTCATCACGGTGCGGACGAAGCTGACCGGCATCACCGGATTCAAACTCGAGGCGCTGACCGATCCCTCGTTGCCCGGCACCGGGCCCGGACGCGGCGAGGCGTCACGGCCGAACTTTGTACTGAACACCTTCCGGGTCACCGCGGCCGAGGGGAAATCTTCGCCGGCGCCGGTGAAATTCGCGCGCGCCACCGCCTCGTTCTCCCAAGCGCGCTTCCCGGTGGCAAACCTGCTCAAGGATGGCTCCGACCCCCAGAGCGGCTGGGCGATCAATCCGCAGTTCAAACGCGCGCACTGGGCGGTGTTCACCGCGGAGCGCCCGCTCGGCCACGCGGAGGGCACCACCTTCACCTTCCGCCTCGAGCAGAACTTCGGCGGCGGCCGCACCATCGGCCGGCTGCGGCTATCGGCGATCACGGGTGACACCACGCGGGAGACCGTACCCGCGGATGTCGCCGCGGCGCTGCGCGTTTCCCCCGCGAAACGCACGGCCGCGCAAACCAAGCGCCTACGCGACCATTTTCTCGCGACCGACCGCGCGCTTTCCGACCTTAAGGTCCAGCGCGATCAAGTGACGCAGGAACTCGCCGCAACCACCGGCCCCCGCACGCTGGTGATGCAGGAACTCACCCAGCCGCGGCCGACCGCGATCCTCCGCCGCGGCAACTTCCTCGACCGCGGGGAGACGGTCGATCCGGGCACCCCGGCGAGCCTGCATCGCGCCGCGACCGACGCGCCGCGCGACCGCCTCGGCCTCGCGCGCTGGCTCGTGGACCGGGAAAACCCGCTCGTCGCCCGGGTCACGGTGAACCGCTGGTGGGCGGAATTCTTCGGCCGCGGGATCGTGGGCACGCCCGAGGACTTCGGCGTGAAGGGCGACCTTCCCACGCATCCGGAGCTCCTCGATTGGCTGGCGGTGGAGTTCATGGAGGGCGGTTGGAGCGCGAAACACATCCATCGCCTCATCGCGCTTTCCGCGACGTACCGTCAATCCTCTCGGGTGACGCCGGAGCTGCTCGCCCGGGACGACCAGAACCGCTTGCTCGCGCGCGGGCCCCGCTTCCGCCTCGACGCGGAGGCCATCCGGGACAACGCGCTGGCCGCCGCGGGCCTGCTGAGCCCGAAACTCGGCGGACCTCCGGTCAAACCCTACCAGCCCCCCGGGCTATGGGAGAGCAAGGTCGGCGGCGACAAGGTCAGCTACGACGTTAGCCAGGGGGAGGACGGCGTCCGGCGCGGCATTTACACCATCTGGAAGCGCACCTCGCCTTATCCCAGTTTCATGAACTTCGACGCGACGGCACGCACGGCCTGCACGGTGCGGCGCTCGCGCACGAACACCCCGCTCCAAGCGCTGACGCTTCTCAACGATCCCGTCTACGTCGAGGCGGCGAAGGCCCTGGCACGCCGCGTCGCCGCCGATCTGCCCGCGGCCGGCGCCGACGAACGCCTGCGTCACGCCTTCCGCCTCTGCCTGGGCCGCGCACCATCCCCCGTCGAGTTCGAGGCGCTGCAGGGTCTGCTCAACGCCCAGCAGACCGCACGCGGCGAGGAAGCCGCGTGGCAGGCGGTCGCCACCGCGCTCCTCAACCTCGACGAGATGATCACAAAAGGCTGAACGATGCATCCCCTTGAAGCCCACTGGCAGAAACTCACCCGTCGCGCGTTTCTGCAGCGCTCTGGAGTCGGCCTCGGCGCGATGGCGCTGGGCGGCTTGCTGAGCCACAGCCTCGCCGGCGCTGACGGCCGTCCGCGGCCGACCCATTTCGCGCCCCGCGCCAAGCGCGTGATCTACCTGCACATGGTCGGCGCCCCGTCGCAGCTCGATCTCTTCGACCACAAGCCGGCGCTGGAGCGTCACGACGGGAAACCTGCACCCGATGCGTTCATCAAGGGGAAGCGCTTCGCGTTCCTCCGCGGCCACCCCAGCATCGCCGCCTCGCGCTTCGCGTTCCGCCGCCACGGCGCCAGCGGCGCCGAGATCTCCGAGCTCCTGCCGCACCTGGCCGGCGTGGCCGACGAACTCACGTTCGTGAAGTCGCTGCACACCGACGAGTTCAACCACGCTCCCGCGCAGCTTTTCCTCCACACCGGCTTCGGGCGCCTCGGCCGCCCGAGCATGGGCTCGTGGGTCACCTACGGTCTGGGCTCCGAAAACGCCGATCTCCCGTCGTACGTCGTGCTGCTCTCCGGCCCGCTCGCCGGCGCCGGCACCAGCCTTTGGGGCCCGGGCTTCCTCCCCAGCGTGCACCAAGGCGTGCAATTCCGCTCCAGCGGCGAACCGGTCCTGTTCCTGCGCAACCCCCAGGGTCACGACACCGCCGACCGCCGCCGCGTGCTCGACACCGTCAAGGCCCTCAACGAGGCGCAGCTGGCCGACGTGGGCGACCCCGAGATCGCCACGCGCATCAGCCAATACGAGATGGCGTTCCGCATGCAGACGTCCGTTCCCGAGTTGATGGACATCTCGCGGGAGTCGAAGGCCACGCTTGAGCTCTACGGCGCACAGCCCGGCAAGGCATCGTTCGCCAACAACTGCCTCCTTGCCCGGCGCATGATCGAGCGCGGCGTGCGCATGGTGCAGCTCTACGACGCCGACTGGGATCACCACGCCGATCTCGGCGCGCGCCTGCCCCGCAAGTGCCAGGACGTCGATCAAGGCATGGCCGCACTCATCAAGGACCTGCGGCAACGCGGCCTGCTCGACGACACACTCGTCATCTGGGGAGGGGAATTCGGCCGCACCCCTATGGGCCAGACGGACTCCGGAGCAGGCAACGCGACCAAGGTCGGGCGCGACCACCATAAGGACGCATTCACGATGTGGCTCGCCGGCGGCGGCGTGAAAAGCGGACTGACGTACGGCCGCACGGACGAGCTCGGCTACTCCATCGCCGAGAAACCCGTGCACGTGCACGATCTTAACGCGACCGTGCTCCACCTCCTTGGCCTAGACCACGAGCGCCTGACCTTCCGCTATCAAGGCCGCGACTTCCGCCTCACCGACGTGCACGGCCAGGTGGTGCGCGACCTGCTGGTGTAGCCGCTCGAATCGTCGGCGGGAAACCAAGCGGCCAATTCCGCAGGAACCGCCTTCCGTCGCACCGGGCCGGACCATCTTTCCTCGGGAAATGCACGCAATGTAGCCGAGGGTGCTCCCTCGGTTGGTCGGGGATTCATCCCGCCAGCCATCGCCAGCCGGCGTGATTTTGCCGATCCTCGGGCTCGAGTCACCCGCTCGCTGATTCCCCTCGAACACGCGGAACGAAATTCCGCTCATCCGCACCATCCGGGAAATCCGCGGTCAAAAAAATCCCGAAGCGATTCGGCAGCGCCTTCGGCGGTCGCATTCCCGACCTGGTCCGCGGCTGGCAGCCGCGGCTACACGAAACACCCCTCGTTCGGAAAAGCCGCACCGACCTTGGTAAAGAAATGCGTGCGATGTAGCCGAGGGTGCTCCCTCGGATGGTGCGGTTCCAGGACATGGGTGACAGTTCAGTGTCAGGACATGGGTGACACTATCGCCAAGGCAGGTGAGCGGTGGCGAGGAGCCGAGTATGCCACGGTAAAAAACCGATATGAACGAAGGGCGAAAAGAGTCCGTGGCTGTTGGCTCTGGACCTCGAGGCACCTCGCCCGGAAACGAAATCCACCGGGTAAGTCGGACCCCCAGGGGCTTGCTAGGCTCCGGAGCGCGGACTTTGCTCCGCCCGTGCTTCGCGCGCTCTTCCGCCTGACCTTCGTGCTCTGCCTGCCGCTCCTTCGCGCGGCCGAGCCGGCCGCGGAGATCTCAGGCGACGTGCTCGACACCTCGTTCGACTCCGGGGGCGACCGCGTTTACCGCGGCAACGCGATCTTCCGCAGCGGCAACCTGCTCGTTACCGCCGACGAGCTACGCTACGTCGGCGCCACCGAGACCGTCGTCGCGACCGGCCGGGTGACCTTCACCCGTACCGATACCCGCTTGCTGGCCGACCGCCTCGAGTACCGCCGTACCGACGGCCGGTTTGTCGCCCTGAACATCAGGCTCGGGATGCCACCCTATTTCGCGGAGGCCGAATCCGCCGAAGGCACACGGGATGAGATTACGCTCCGGAAAGCGCGGGTCAGCTACGGTGAACCGGGGCCGTGGCAACCCACGGTGACCGCCGACGTGATCACCCTCGCCCCCGGAAAATCGCTCCGGACGGAGCAGGCGACCGCGGGCCTGGGACGCGTTCAGCCCATCTCACTGCCGCAAATCGAGCACAACCTCGGACGGCCGCTTCCGGTCACCGTCGAAGTCGAGGCCGGCTTTCGCCGGTCCCTCGGCGCGTTCGCGGACGCACTCCTGTTACTGCCGGCGACTGGACGGAGCCGGGTGGGCGCCGAGGTGGGACTCTATACCTCCCGCGGCCTCATGGCTGGTCCAGCCGCGAGGTATGAATCCCCGGACGAGAGGGAGCATTGGAGCGGGGAGCTGCGATCGGGGTTCATCCGGGACCACGGCGATCGCCGGAACGACGTGCTCGGGCGGCCCATTCCGGTCGACCGCGGCTACGCCGACTGGAGTCACCGCCAGCGGCTGGCGCCGGACCTCACGCTGAACGCGCGACTGAATTGGTGGAAGGATTCGGATGTCCTGCGCGATTTCCGTCCGGAGGCTTATTTCCCGGTGCAGGAACCCGACACCTTCATCGAGGCGGTGCACCGCGGCCCCGATGCGATCACGTCGTTGTTCCTGAGGGTGCAGCCGAACGATTTCCAAGCCGTGCAGCGGCGCCTGCCGGAGCTGCGCTACGACCTGCTGCCGCGGCCGATCGGCTCCGGTTTCCACCACGCCTTCAGCGCGGGCCTCGCCGCGCTGCGGGAGGAGCCGGTGGGTGGCGGAACGGGTCTGCGCAGCGACCGCTTCGACGCGGTCTACGAGATCATGCGGCCCTTGGTGCCCGCAGAGTGGCTGAGCTTCACGCCGGTGGCGGGAGCTCGCCTGACGCATTACCGCAACGTTCGGGGCGGATTCAGGGCCGGTGATTCCCACACCCGCTGGTTGGGCGAGGCGGGTTTCGACGCCGCACTGCGGATGAGCGCCGTCTTCGACGTGAAGTCGCCCCGCTGGCGCGTCGATGGCCTGCGGCACCTGCTGACTCCCCGCCTCGCCTACCGCTACATCCCGGCCTCGGGGGCGGAGGCGACGGTGATCCCGCGCATCGACCGAGAGTCGTTCTCCACGTACCTTCCGCCACTGGGCCTCGGCGCGGCACGGCACGTCGACGACCTGGGCGCGAGGAACACGCTTCGCCTCTCCCTCGACAACACGCTCCAGACCCGCGATCCCGCGGCGGGATCGCGCGACCTGCTGCTCGCCCACTTTGCCGCGGATTTCCGGTTGCGCCGCCGCGCGGGCGAAAAGGACCTCTCAGACCTTCACGCCGAAATCATCGCTCAACCCGCCGACTGGCTGCAGGCCGACCTCTACCAGAGTTTCTCCCCCCGGACCCGCCGGCTGCGGGAACTCAACACCGGTGTGACGCTGCGCGACGGCCGCGAGTGGTCCGCCCGCCTCGGCAACAATTTCCTGCGCGGCGAGCTGCAGGACTACACGCTCCATGCCAGCCGCCGCCTCGACGAACGGCTCTCGGCCCTGCTGCGCCTCCACTACGACGCGCGCCGCCGCCGGTTCAACGAGCAGACCTACGGTGTCGCGCACACCCTCGCGAACACCTGGATCGTCACCTACTCGGTGAGCGTGTTCTCGGGCCGGCGGCGCGAGAGCAACTTCGGCTTCGACGTGCGGGTGGACGCGATCCGTTTCTGACGACCGCGTGAGCGTCGCCGCCAACCAGCTCCGGACCTTCCTGCGGATCGCCGCCGAGCTGAGCCCGCACTGGCGCCGCGATCCGGCGCTGCCCGCCCGGCTGAAGGCGATCCTCGCCGCGCACAAGGACTTCGGTTCGCGCGACCGGCGCCTGTACCGCGAGTTGTCCTTCACCGCGTGGCGTTACCTCCCGTGGATCGAGCCGCTGCTGGAAAATGATTCCGCGGAGGCCGCGCGGCGGCTGGCTTGGCTTTGCGCCGATCTTCCCGCGACGAAGCTGTTCCGCGCGGCATTCGCCACCGGCGCTCCGATCAGCGGCGATCCGGCCGAATGCCTGCCCGGCTGGTTCCGCGGGCATTGCCCGGAAATATTCGCCGGCGAGGAACTTGCCGCGCAGTTCCGGCGCGCACCGCTCTGGTTGCGATTGCAGACCACGGACGCGAGGCGCGTGAGCGCGGAGTGGGAGAAACTCGGCTGGGCGTGGCGGCACTCGTTGTTTCTCCCGCAGGCCTTCGCCCTCGCAGGGGAAGTCGATATCACGCGCACACGCGCGTGGGAGACCGGCTTGGTCGAGGTCCAGGATCTTGGTTCTCAGCTGGTGCTGGAGTCAGGCCCGGCCGCGGTCGGCGAACGCTGGCTCGACGCCTGCGCGGGAGCGGGAGGCAAAACACTGCAACTGGCGCGGATGTTGGGCGCGAACGGCCGCGTCGACGCGCACGACATCCGCCCCGCGGCATTGGCCGAGTTGCGCACCCGGGCCGCGCGCGCGCGCTTGCCCAACGTGCGCACGGTCGAACGCCCCGACGCCGCCGGCTACGACGGCGTGCTCGTCGACGCCCCGTGCAGCGGCAGCGGCACCTGGCGACGCGCGCCCCATCTGAAGTGGACGACCACGCCGGAGCAGATCGAGGCCGAGGCGGCGCGCCAGACGGAGTTGCTCGCACGGTTTTCGGCCAACGTGCGCCCGGGCGGGAGGCTGGTTTACGCGACCTGTTCATTGAGCCGGCGGGAAAACGCCGGGGTGATCGCGGCGTTTCAGGCAGCACATCGTGACTTTCAGGTTGAGACCGCTGCACGCGACTTCGGGTACACGACCGACGGCGGCGGCCTCGTGATCCGGCCGGCACTTCACGACACGGACGGATTCTTCGTCGCGCACCTGCGCCGACGTTGAATTCCCTTGCGGCGCCTCCCGTCGTTTCAACCATCGCCCGACCGTGGTTCCCGACGCCGACTACCGCATCAAACTCCAGGTCTTCGAGGGCCCGCTGGACCTGCTGCTGTTCCTGATCCGGAAGAACGAGCTCGATATCTACGACATCCCGATCGAGTCGGTCACTCGGCAGTACATCGACGCCCTGCACCAGATGCAGCAGCTCGACCTGGATGTGGCGGGCGAATTCTTCGTCATGGCCGCCACGCTGATGGAGATCAAAAGCCGCCTGCTGCTGCCGAAAGGCCTCCACGCGGTGGATCCCAACGCGGAGGACGAGGAGGTGGATCCGCGCTGGGAGCTCGTGCACCAGCTCATCCAGTACAAGAAGTTCAAGGACGCGGCGGGCGGCATCGCCCAGCTCATCGAGAACCGGCAGAACCTGCTGCCGCGCCTGCTCGCCTCCTCCTCAGAGCCGGACGCCGAGCGCCCGCTCCGGGGTGTCGATCGCATCGAGCTCTGGAATACCTTCAACATCGTGCTCCGCCGGCTTGCGGAAAAGCTCGTCGTGGGTGAGATCCACGACGAGGTCGTGACCGTTTCCGACCAGATGGAGTGGCTGCTGGGGCGCGTCGCCCCGGGGTCGAGCTGCGTGTTCACCTCGCTGTTTCCAGAGGGCGTCACGCTGCGCCGGCTGGTCGCCACCTTCCTCGCGATGCTGGAACTCACCCGCATCAAGCGCCTCCGCATCCGGCAGAACGAGGCTTTCACCGACATTTACCTCGACGGCCTCGCTGAGGCCACGGAGACCACCATCGCCGTGACGGCTGGCACCACGGAGGAAAACCCGCTTGAAACGACCGGCATCCCACCCACGGTGACTTCGTGAGCGACTCCCCCAAGAAACCTGCGCGCCGGAAGCGTCGGCCCTCGGTCAAAGGCTTGCTGGGCGTCGGCCTCGATAATGAGGACGGCCACAAGCGGATCACCACCGGGGATAAATTCGTCCTCGTCGGCGGCTCGCAGCAGACGCACGAGGTGATGACGGAGACGATGATGAAGACCTTCGAGGAGTTGAAGCGACGCGACAAGGTGCTGGAAACCGTCGACCACCGCGAACTGGCCGAGATCATCGACCGCTCGCGTCCGCGTTGATCCGCCGATGCGCCCGGACCCGTCGCCCGAGCGCCCCGGAACCGAGCCCCTGCCCTCCTGGCTGGTGGGGCTCTGCGGGGTGGCGGCCTTCGGCTCACTGCTCTTCACCCTCCTGCTTTTTCTCAACCGCTGAAATCCATGTCCGAAAAGATCACGAACCTGACCACTGAATCACTCAAGAGCACCGTCGCTTCCTCGGCGCTGCCCGTCCTCGTCGACTTCTGGGCCCCCTGGTGCGGCCCGTGCAAGGCCATCGCTCCGATTCTCGAGGAGCTGGCGACGGAATTGGACGGCAAGCTGGTGATCGCGAAGGTGAACATCGATGAGAACGACGCCGCCGCGACCGACCACGGGGTGCGCGCGATCCCGACGATGCTCCTCTTCAAGGGCGGCAAGGTCGTCGAAACGCTCGTGGGCATGATGCCCAAGGCCGGCCTCAAGGCGAAGCTCACGCCGCACCTCGGCTGAAGCCAGCGGAGTTCCCAGGTTTTCAGGGCGCGGGCGGAAGCCCGCGCCTTTCTTTTGGCAAAGGCCGGAAAGCCACCGTCAGCGGCCGGCAGCCAGACCCGCCGCGAAAAGCCCCGCGTAAGCCGCGAGTAACCGGCCGGTGTCGCCCAGCAATGCGATCAGCTCGGCGGGAGACCGCGATTCCCTCAATCGCAGCGTCTGCCGCCAAGCCCAAGGCGCCAGCAGGCATGGCAGCAGCACCGCCGGGGAACTCCCGCGCGCGAGAAAAACGATCGGCAACAAGAACGCCACGGTGGCCGAGAGCCCGAATTGCGCGCGCGCGAACGGCCTTCCGAGCCGCACCACCAGCGTGCGCTTCGCCACGCGCGCGTCGGTGTCGGCGTCGCGATAATTGTTCACGACGAGAATGTTCGCCGCGAGCAGGCCCACCGGCACGCCGGCGAGCAGCACTTCGGCGCCGAGCCGGGCCGCCTGCGTGAAGTAGGTTCCTCCCACGGCCACGAGGCCGAAAAAAAGGAACACGAAGACGTCACCCCAGCCATGGTAAGCGAGCGGGTAAGGGCCTCCCGTGTAGGCGATCCCGCTCAGGATGCTCAGGACTCCGATCACCAGCAGCCAAGGCCCGCCCCAGGCGATGAGGCCCAGACCGAGCGAGAAGGCCGCGCCGAAGGTGAGGAACATCGCGCGGCGCATCGTCGCGGGGGAAACCAACCCGGCCGCCACCGCTCGTCGCGGCCCCACCCGGCCGGGAGCATCGGCCCCCCGGATGAAATCGTAATAGTCGTTGGCGAAATTGGTGCCGATCTGGATGAGCAGCGCGAATCCGAGGCAAAGCGCGGCGGCTCCGGCGTGGAATGCGCCGTCGCGCCACGCCAGCGCACACCCCACGAGCACGGGAGCCACCGCCGCCGGCAGCGTGCGCGGCCGCGCGGCCTCGAGCCAGATGTTCGGTGAGGTCACGCCGCGGCCCGCGAAAGCTGATTTCGCAGCGGGCGGTTGAGCAGGAGACTCAGCAGGAGGGGCAGGAACACTAGGAGCGCAGCGGAAATCACGTTAAGTCTAAGCGGCCCCTGGAACATCGCCCCGAAGGCGTAAGTGAACACGCTGAGGGCGAACAGGAAAACCTGAGGATTGGGGAGTATCGCCGTAAGGCTCCACGTTATCGCGAACGAGAATAAGGCGGGCTGCCAGCCGGCCAGTCCCAACACCACTCCCGCGAGGTAGAAAACCGGCGGGAAAAGGCTGACCTTGAACGCGCTCAGGCGGACGGTTTGAGCCACCACTCCGACCAGAAACATCGAGATCACCAGCGCCACCGCTCGGCCGCCTCCGAGCTCCGAGCGGGGGAATCCCCATCCGCCCCAAAGCAAAGCCGTCCCGGCGGCGGCGCGGAAGGTATCAAGGTAGTTGTCCACCTTGGAGAACTCGACCGCCGCCTTGAATCCCTTCTCACCGGGACCGCCAGCTTTCCAGGGATCCCCGATGCGCGTTGCCGAACGGCGACGCCGCCTTCCCTTCAAACGGGCGCGGAGTCCCTGGATCCAACCGCGAGGAAACCAGAGTAAGGCGCACCCACCGGCGAACTCAGCAATGGCGAGGTTCATGGGAATCTGAAAGGCACGACGCGGAAAATGACTTTGGTAAACGCTCCGGCACTCACAACCTTTCATTCCCGCGCGGCCGGCCCTCGGTAAACGCGGTCCGCCGGCACACCAAGTTCCCGCTCGAGATCGCGGATGCGGCCGAGGACCAATTCAGCCGCCGCACCTTCGTCCGCCGGCGGCAGGGTCGGATGGAGACGCAGCAGCCACTCCAGCGCCTCCGCCCGACGGCCCGCGCGGCGCAGCACCTCCGCCCGCAGCCGCGCGACGTAGTACGGCGCCCCCGGCAATTGCCAGGCCCGGCGGTAGCTCTCAGCCGCCGCATCCAAGTCGCGGAGCCGGTTCAGCTCAATGTTCGCGCGCTCCACCCAGAGTTCGACGCTCGCGGGGTGGAAACGCATGGCGGTCTCCAGGCCGCGGAGCGCAGACCGGGATTGCTCGTGCGAGAGGCGCTGCTGCACCTCCTCGGGCACCTGCTCGAATCCACCCGCCGCCAGTATGCGCCAAAAGGGAAAATCATAAGCCGTGATGCGGGCAGCGTTCAGCCAGAAGTAGACCGGGCGCGGGTCGATCGTGGTCACCAGCCGCAACAGCGTCTCCGTACCGGGGAGATCGCGCCGCTCCCAGACCGCGTACATCCGGATCCAAGCGAGGTCGGCCACCAACGCGCGAAAGCCACCCAGGATCGCCAGCGTCGCCCCCTGCCCCGCCCCGGACGCGTCCAGTCGCAAGGCGGGCTGGCGCACCCGCATGCCTTCGCGCACCGGAGCGATGATGAAGCTCAATGTCGCCCCCGTCGCGGCCAACCCAGCGAGAATCATCGCGAAGAGGGCCCAACGCGTCGACGCGAGTCGAATCAACCTTTTCTTCAGACGGGAAATCACGGGAGCACCCGAGCCCAAGAGAGCGACTGCGGAGCCGGATGGCACCCGCGGGCATCGAGGGGACCGGACGCGGCCACACCCGTAACCGGAGCCCATCCATTTTTATCCGTGTTCATCCGTGGTTTCTCTAACGGCGTTTCCTAAATCTCCCGCCGCCGGAAACTAACGACCGCCAATCCCGCCGCAGCCGCGGCGTAGCTCAGGGCGTAGACTATGACGCGCAACACGTCACCCGTGGCCGGCAGGTCCGCCGCGGCCAGCGAGTCCGCGAGTTGGAACACTTGGAAGTCGGGAAACACCGAGGAAATGAGCGAGCTGGCGATCAGGCCCGCCGCCGAACCGGCCCGGGCGTAGGCATCCTGCGCCAGGTGCTGCAGGTGACACACCACGAGAATCAGAAACCCCGTCACGACGGAGAAGAGCTGCGACTGCGCGAAGGTCGCCACCAGCAGCGTGAAGGCCGCGAGAACCAGCAGCCGCAACCACTGCATCAGGCCGCCCAGCGCCACCATCGCATGACTCACTCCCCCGCCGGGCGCCACCGCGTCGGGCAACAGCCGCGACAGTTCCGCCTCGCGCCACGCCAGCGTCAGCGAAAGCAGTCCGGTCAGCAGCGCGCAAAAAACGGCCGAGAGCGCCGCCACCCCGAGCAGTTTTCCGAGCACGAACTCGGCCCGCCACACGGGCTTCGCCAGCAGGGTGAGCGCGGTGCGGTTTTCGACCTCGCTGAAGAAAAGCTGCGCGGTCGCCGCAATGGTGAGCGCCGCGCCGAGAAAGGCCATCGCCCCGAAACCGCAATCGGCAAGAAACTTCAGCTCCGGCGCGCCGAAGTTGAAATCCCGCAACCACCTCGCGCCGAGCGTGAGGGCGAGGGCGAGTAGCAGCAGGAACTGGAAGAAGCGCTGGCGCGAAGCCTCGCGCAGGGTGTTGCCTGCGATCAGCCACGCGCGCAGCGCGGAAAAACGCACCGCGTTCACCGGCCACCCTCCGTATCCCGCGGCCCGCGCCCGACGTGCGTGCGGAAGACCTCCTCCAACCGCCGCCGCGCCGGCGCCACCGCCTCCAGCCGCCGTCCGCGCGACTCCAGCCAGGCGCGCAGCGCCGCGATCTCCTCCGGCGGCAGCACCTCCGTCTCGAAAGAAAGCCGGCCCGTCGCCCCGGCAAGTTCCGCTACCTCACCTTCCGCCACCAGTCCCCCGCGGTCGAGGATCGCCACGCGGTCGCAGAGCTCCTCGATCTGGCCGAGGAGATGCGAGGTGATCAGCACCGTCTTGCCGCGGGCCTTCAACGCAAGGATCAGCTCCGCCATCTCGGCGGAGCCAACGGGGTCCACGCCCGCGGTCGGCTCGTCGAGGATGAGCAGCCGCGGATCGTGCACCAGCGCCTGCGCGAGCCCGATGCGCTGCAGCATGCCCTTGGAATAGGTCCCGACGCGCCGGTCGGCCGCACCGGCGAGGCCGACGAGCGCGACCACTTCCTCGACCTTCGATCGCAACCCCGAGCCCGCCAGGCCGCACAGACGCCCGTAGAATGTCACCAGCTCGCGACCGGTGAGAAACCGGTAAAAATTGGGCGCCTCCGGCAGGTAGCCGACATCGCGGCGCGCCTCCACCCTCCCGCTCGGCACGCCGAAGATCGCGCATCCGCCCGCCGTGGGCTCCAGCAGGCCCAGCAGCAACTTGATGGTCGTGCTCTTGCCGGACCCGTTCGGACCAAGCAACCCGAAGACCTCACCCGGACGCACCGTGAGGGACACATGATCCACCGCCCGTAACCGCAGCCCGCGCAGACCCACCGCGAAATCCTTGACCAGTCCCCGGATCTCGATGGCGGGCGGCACGCCCGCCGCTCCCTCTGGCCCCGGTGCGCCCATCCTCAGCGGATTTCGAAGCCCCGGAAGACCGGCGCCCGCCGGGCCGTCGCACGCTCCACCTTGCGGATGTGGCCGTGCATGCGCTCCTCGACCGCGCCCAGAAAGGCCTCCACCTCCGCCTCGGCGCCTTCCGCCTCCAGCCGTACCCGGCCATCGGCGAGGTTCTGCACATAACCCGCCACTTCGTACTCCTGCGCGACCTGCCGCGTGGTGAAGCGGAAACCGACGCCCTGCACGTGGCCGCTGAAGATGACGGTAGCGTGATGGACCTCTGCCATGAAATGCCACCGTACGCGCGGCCGCGCCGCGTTCAACCGTCAATCTTGCCGGATTTTTATTTGCGTTCGGGGGTACGCGGCCCTCAGTTGCCGATAATCGATGAGCGACTTTGAATCGGACGGAGGTTCCGAGGGCCCGTGGGACGAACAGGGCGAACTGGCGTGGACGGAGTTCGACTGGGAGCGCTATTTGCGCGGCCAAGACGACGCGGTGGGCCGCTACCTGCGGCACTACGAGGCGGCACGGGGACAGCCTGACCGCATCGACGCTGTCGCGGAGAAAATGGGCTGGGGAGGCGAAGGCTGGACCGAGGATGAGAGCCGCGCCGCCGCCGAGGAATCCGCTTCGGCCACGGCCGAGGATGACGTTTACACCCTGCACAAGAATCCCGTCTACATCTCGACCAAGGCGATCTACGCGAGCCTCGAGCACTCCTGGGTGACCTTGGCGGCCGATCCCGCGCGTGTGGCGCCCCCGGCCGCGTTGCGTCTCCTGCAGACGTTCCATCGCGGCGCCGGCCAAGCCACCGAGGCGGTGCACGCCCTCGACTTCGGCGACTACGCCATGGCGGTAAGCCTCTTCAAGCGGGCGCTGGGAGCGCTCAACAACTCGCTGGCCACGCTTGCCGACGACGACACCTGCCGCCATCGGTCCGCGGCCGTCTGGAGCGAGGAAGCGCGGGCACGTCTCTTCGACCTCCGCGAGATCTGGCTGCGTGTCATCACCGAGTGCCGCGACGAGCTGGAGCGTCCCGACGAGGACGACGACGAGGACGAGGAACAAAACTGAGGCGGAAATCCGCCTTGCACTTTAAGGCACCAGCGTTTGGCTCCGCCGCACTGTCCGGAGAGGTGGCTGAGTGGCCGAAAGCGGCGCTTTGCTAAAGCGTTGTAGGCGTAAAAACCTACCGGGGGTTCGAATCCCCCCCTCTCCGCCAGCCTCCGCCGAGCCTGCGGCTGGCAGGCCAAATCCACCGGCTGACTGGCGTCAGCCAGCAAAGGGTGCAAAAAGCCTGCGGAGGCTGCCCGCCGCAGGCTCGGCGAAGGTGGGCGGGTTGCCAACCGGTCATTGTCCAGTTACGCCCATCGAAGCATCCCCTTACCCCGTGACTTCCGCCGTCCGCCTCCTTCTGCCCGTCCGCATCCTGGCGACCTTCGTGCTCGCCTCCCTCACCGCCGCCGATGGCTTCGCGCAGGCCGCGACCGGCACGGTGCAGGGACGCGTCTTCAACCCCGCCTCGCGCGAGTACGTCGGCAACGCCGAAGTGCGGCTCAACGGCTCGGATCGGGTCATCTTCACGGAAAGCGACGGCGCCTTCACGTTCCCCGGCGTGGTACCCGGACCCGCCTCGATAACCGTCAACTTTTCCGGCTACACGCCGGCCACGGAGTCTTTCGCCGTCGTCGCGGGACAGACCGCCGTGCGCGAGATCAACCTCACCAGCGCCGCCGCGACGCCGACCGCGGTGAAGGACGGCAAGGTCCAACTGCAGGCCTTCACCGTCTCCTCGGAGCGCGAGGGTAACGCCAAGGCCGTGCAGGCCCAGCGGCGCAACATGGACATCACGACCTCCGTCTCCTCGGACGTGTTCGGCGACATCACCGACGGCAACATGGGGGAGTTCCTGAAGTACCTGCCCGGGGTCGACATCGATTACGTGGAGTCCGAGGCCCGCGGTCCGCGGCTGGGCGGCATGGACGGACAGTACGTGGGCGTGACGGTTGACGGCATGCGTTCCGCCAGCGCCGACTCCAACCGCGGCGGCGGCGACGCCTCGCGCGCGACCAGTTTCGAGAGCATCCTCATCACCGGTATCGAATCGATCGAGATCAGCCGCACCACCAGCGCCGAGTCGGACGCCGACTCGCCGTCCGGCACCATCAACATGAAGACGCGGCGCGCCTTCGACCGCCGCGGGCGCGTTCTCGGCTACAACTTCAGCCTGAACTTCAACGCCGAGGAATTCACGCTCCGCAAGACGCCCGGCCCCGCGGAACGCGAGCGCTACAAATGGCGCCCCAACGCCCAGCTGGAGTACTCCGAAACCTTCCTCGACCGTCGCCTCGGCGTGATCCTCACCACGAGCCGCGCCAACTCCTACACGGAGCAATACTCGTTCTCCCAGGACTACAACCGCACACCGATGGCCGCCGACCCGCGGCCGCTCGTGATCCGCCAGCTCGATTTCAAGGACGGCCCGAAGATGATCTGGAAGGACGCCTTCTCGATCGCGTCGGATTTCAAGGCCACGCCTCGCCTCGTGCTCTCGCTCAGCGCGATCTACACCTACGTCGAGGGCGAGTTCTGGAACCGCAACTTCACCTTCGTCGCCGCCAACTCCAACACGAACGTCAACAACGGCCGCGGCACCGTCGGCGGCGACGGCGTGCTCTCGCTCTCCACGCGCCGCACCACGGCCAACACCATCCCCGCGATCAACAACGGCGGCGGCACCGCCGCGGCTGAAAACTACACCCGCACCGTCTCGCCCAAGTTCGAGTACAAGCTCGACGCCCTGACGGTCGACGGCGGGTTCAATTACTCGCGGGCCGTCAACAGCTACGTCTCGCTCGAGCGCGGCATCTCGCAGGCGGAGACACTCTCCATCCCGGTCGACTGGACGGCGACCCGGCCGCGCGCCGATTCCCACGAGTGGAGCGTCCGGCAGACCTCGGGCCCCGACCCGTTCGATCTGCGGAACTGGACCGGCGGCACCCGGGTGCAAAGCGCCAATAGCCGCTGGATCACCGAGATCTACCTCGCCTCGGCCAACGCGAGGTGGACGTTCCCGCTGTTCGGCCGCCTGCCGGCGGTGCTGAAGTTCGGCGGCAAGTGGACGGAGGAAAACCGCAAGAACAACAATTACGCCCCCTGGCAGCTCTGGCGCTACATCGGACCGGGCGGCGACACCCTGACAGGGTATAACGCGACCACCGGTCTGCCCGTGATCACGACCAACGGCAACTGGGCCAATCTCGGTTTCATCGCGATCCATCCATTCGAGACCGGCACCACGAACGCCCTCACCTTCACCAGTCCGGCCGGGGTGACCGGCCATCTGCCCCGCGCCGACCGCAAGCGCATCGGCGAGCTGTTTCAGTCGCGGCCACAGGACTTCGTCCGCGCCGCCACGGTCGACAACTACTACACGGCCTTCATCGGCAACCGCCGCAACTTCCGGCAGACGGTCACCGCCGGCTACGGCCAGCTCGACGTCAGCCCGGTGTCGCGCTGGACGCTGCGCGGCGGCGTGCGCCTCGAGCGCACGCAGAACCGCTTCATGGAGTATGATCCGCGCCTGCGCCGCGAGATCATCGCCGCGGGCTTTCCGGTCAACGCCGCCGGCCGGGCCACGACTATTCCCGGCATCGAGTACCAGTTCTTCAGCCAGCCGCGAGTCGCGCGGACGAGCGAGTATCTCAACGCGTTCCCCTCGGTGCTGAGCAAATACCGCTTCACGCCGAACCTCGAGTTCCAGGCCGGCTTCAACCAGTCGATCTCGAGGCCGCCGATCGATTCCCTCACCGGTGTCTACAACGTGGTGGAGGATGCCCAACGCGTCGACGCGCCCAACGCCGAGCTCCAGCCCGAGTACTCCAAGAACTACCAGGCGCGGCTCGCCTACTATTTCGGCAACCGCGCCCCCGGTCAGCTCACGCTGCAGGTCTCCCAGAACGACATCCGAAATCTCCGGGAGACCTTCGATTTCACCGCATCGGAGTTCGGCGAGGAGGATCCCGACCTGCAGACGTACGTTTTCCGCACCACCCGTAACAGCGTCGAGACCCGCCGCTTCCGGAACCTCGAGCTCTCCTACCAACAGACCCTCGGGTTCCTGCCGGAGCTGCTGCGCGGCACGAGCGTCAACCTTTCGTACTCCCGCACGACCGCCAGCCAAAGGCGCAACGGGCTCGCGCCGCACCGCGTTTCCGGCCGTCTCGGTTACGCCTACCGGCGGTTCAACGGATCGATCGGCGGCGTCTTCACCGACGAGCGAGCCGACGGGGTCTACGGCCGCTTTCGGGAGGCCGTCCTGCAGTTCGACACGTCGCTGAACTGGCGGCTCACCCCGAAGATCTCGCTCTACGTGCAGGGCCGCAACATCACCGGCCAGCCACTCCGCTGGTTCGACACCCCGCCGGGCGTCGCCGAACGCCGCCAACGCGTCCTGCGCCTTTACCAGGAGTACGGCGCGAACTGGAACTTCGGCCTGAAGGGCACGTTCTAGCCGGCCAGGGGAGCGGATCCCTAGTAGGCTGGCGCGGTCCGGACACGCTCGGAGCGGCTGCGTCGCAGCATCGGCATGAGTCTCGCGGATGCCCTGCCACCGCCATGATGCAGGGATGGTCGAGCACCGGAGAATGAGGAGTGGGTCCGGGAAAATGCGTCGGTCGTGCCAGCCTCCGGAGACGCGAGGACGAGGATTCACCTTTTGCGGGCGGGATCGCGGCCAACGGGGATTCTCCGACGAAGACCCTTGTCCGGGCTTGTCTGAATCGCCACGCTGGTGTCTCAGACGATCGGCGCCGAACTGGTCGAGCGCCAGAGCCCCCACCCCACCCCGCCATGCCCAACGAACGCGCCCTGCCGCCGTGCCGCCGCCTTGCCGCGCACGCGTGGCTCCTACCCCTGCTCGCCACGCTTCTGCCCGCCCAGACCCCGCCGGAGGACCCCGCCTCCGTCGCGCGACGCGAAAACGGCAGCCTGCCTCCCGCGGCCGCGCCGTCCCCCGCGGGGACGACGACCGCCCCCCGCGCCGGGGACACCGTCGTCCTCTCGCCCTTCGAGGTCTCCGGCTCGGGCCGGGGCTATTACGCGTCGAACACCATGTCGGGCACGCGGCTCAACTCTCGGGTCGAGGACCTCGCGTCCTCGATCACCGTCATCACCAAGGAGCAGATGGCCGATTTCGCGCTCCTCGATATCAACGACATCTTCCTGTACGAGGCCGGCACCGAGGGGATCGGGACCTACACGGAGTTCGCGGTCGACCGCAACGGCAGCCCGACCGACAACTCGCTCAACCCGAACGGCTCCAACCGTGTGCGGGGCGTCGGCTCCGCGAACATCTCCTTCGCCAACTTCGAGACCAGCGGCCGCATGCCGCTGGATCCTTCGGTGCTCGACGCCGTCGAGATCAGCCGCGGACCCAATTCCACCGTGTTCGGCCTGGGGAACGCGTCCGGCACGGTGAACATGGCGCCCGCTTCCGCCAACACCAGCCGCGACCGCACCCAGATCGCAGTGCGTTTCGACAGCTACGACGGCGGCCGCACCAGCCTCGACCTCAACCGCGTCCTCCGGCCCAACGTCCTCGCCTTCCGCGCCAGCGCGGTGTACCAGCGTGACGGATACGTACGGAAGCCTTCCGGCACCGACACCCGCCGCTTGAACGCGATGGTACGCTACCAGCCGTTCCGGGGGACCACGCTCACCGCCTCGCACTTCTACTACCACATCGACGGCAACCGGCCCAACACCACCCCGCCCCGCGACGCGATCACCGGGTGGCTCAAGGCGGGCCGGCCCACCTGGGACCCGGTGACGACCACCGCTCGCATCAACGGGGTGCCGGTGCCCGGCGCCTTCACCGCGAGCACCCTCCCCGCCTACTTCACCAGCGCGAGCCTCCGCGACCAATCCGCGCTCTTCATCGATACCGACGGCCGCATCGGTTACTGGGGACCCGGGCGAACAAGCAGCACGGCGTCGCCGGAGGGGCGCAACCAGAACATCGTTCTCGTCAACACCACCCCGGAGCAGATCCGGGCGACGCAGCCGCTCTTCTCCAGCGACCCCTCGGTGACGAGCACGGCGATCTACGACTGGAGGCACGTGAACCTGGCGGCGATGAACCGCCTGAACGAGACGACGCTGATGACGCACCTGCAGGTGGAGCAGGTCCTGCTCGAGACGTCGCGGCAGCAGCTGGCGCTGCAGGCGGGCTATTTCCGCGAGGCCTCGCGGCGCGACAACCGCAGCCTCTACGGCACGGCCGGGAGCTCGGGCGCGACGGGGTTCCTCCACATCGACGCCAACGAGCGCCTGCCGGATGGCAGCCCGAACCCCTTTTTCCAACGCCCTTACATCGGCTTCTGGAACTCCAAGGGCATCTCCGGCGGGCCGTCGGAACGGGAGACCTTCCGGGGACAGCTCGCCTACCGGCTGGACCTCCGGAAGGAGCCCGGGCTGCTGCGGTGGCTGGGGTTGCAGCAGGTGCTGGGGTACGGCGAGTACAAGCTGAACCGGTCGCGCGGCACGATCTGGCGCGACCTGCTCGTCTCGACGCACCCGTGGAAGCCGGCCCGCACCGGAACCTCGTCCAACTTCACCCCCCTCAATGTCGCCTACACCTATTACCGGTACTACGTGGGCGACAACGTCGGCCACAACGCCGACCGCGCACCGCGGGACTTCCAGCCCGGAACCTATCCGTACCGCTGGGGCGGCTGGATCAACCCGGGGACGCCGGCGGCGACGCCGAACTTCGTCACCGAGCAGGCGCAGCTCGCGCCGGACTACTGGTTCGACTCCACTACCACGTGGGACCGCACCCTGCTGCGGACGCGGGGCGCGGTGCTGCAGAGCCACCTGCTGGGCGACCGCGTGATCACCACCCTCGGCTACCGGAAGGATGAGCGCAGCCAGCGGCAGCGCGGCACGCCGCTCTTCCGCGCCCTGCCGGACGGCTCGGTCGTGCTCGACTATCCCTCGACGTTCAACCTCAACCCCGCGGACTGGGTGCGGGCGGGCGGCAGCACCAGCACGGCCGGCGTGGTGGCGAAGGCGGCGCGATGGCTCAACTTCCACTACAACCAGTCGAACAGCTTCCAGCCGCAGGGTTACGCGGTCGGGCTGTACCTCGGCCCCCTGCCGGATCCCACCGGGCACGGCCGCGACTACGGTTTCTCGCTGAATCTCGCCGGCGGGAAGCTGGTACTGCGGGCCAACGCGTACGAGACGACGCAGATCGACTCGCGCAACGGGAGCATGCGGATCATCGCGCAGCGCATCCGGAACCTCGATTTCGACTCACCCAACGGCAACCAGTTCTTCAACCTCGCGACGCGAGCCCAGTCGTGGGTGACCAACGCCGCCGCCGCGCAGGGCCGCACCCTCACCAACGAGCAGATCCTCCAGGAGGTCGTGCGGCTCACGAAGCTCGACATCGCCCACTTCACCCGGCCGGAGACCCGCCAGGAACAGAACGAGCTCGTGTCCGAGACGCAGGACATCACCGCGAAGGGCATCGAGATCGAGGTTAACTGGAACCCGACGCCGTTCTGGACGGCGAAGTTCAACCTGACCAAACAGGAGTCGATCGACTCCAAGATGTCACCCGCCGTGACGCGCTGGATCACGGAGCGGCTGCCGGTGTGGACCAGCATCGTCGACCCCGAGATCAACCGCCCGTGGTGGACGGAGCGCTACAACGGCAGCAATTCGCCCGCGCAGTTCTTCGCCAGCAGCGTGAAGACGCCGTACGACGTGGCCGTGGCGAACCAAGGGAAGAGCCGGCCGCAGATCCGGCCCTACCGGTTCAACCTCAGCACAAGCTACCGGCTCGCCGGGCTGGGAACGGACCGCGCGTGGCTGAAGCGCCTGACCTTGGGCGGCGCGGTCCGCTGGGAGGATCGCGGGGCCATCGGCTATTACGGGGTGGAGCAGCTCCCGGCGATCATCACGGCGCTGGATCCGAATCGCCCCGTCTATGACGCCGCACGCGCCTACGTGGACCTGTTCACAAGCTACCGCCTCAAGGTCTGGGGGCGGTGGAACGCCACGCTGCAGTTGAATGTCCGCAACGTGCAGGAAAGCGGCCGGCTGCAGCCCGTCAGCGCGTTTCCGGACGGCACGCCCAACGCCTACCGCATCGTCGATCCCCGCCAGTTCATCCTGAACGCGACCTTCGACCTGTAGCCGGTTACTCGGCGGCCGGGCACAATCCCCGTCCCGCCTCCCGCCCTTCCTCGGTCCCGCCCCGTCAGCCCAGCACCAGCGGTCCCTCGGCGGAGAGATCGGCCTTGCCGAAGATCTCGATGCGGTGCCCGACGGCGTGCGCAAGCGCGAGGTGCAGACGGTTATGCGGGACTTTTTCGAATTTCAGCGCGCGGCCCATCCCGAAGCCAAAGCCGCCGCCCAGCATCACGAACGGGATGTTGTCGAGCGTGTGGCTGTTGCCTTTGCCGAGCTCGTTGGTCCACACGATGAGCGTGTGGTCTAGCATCGATCCCCCGCCGCCGGGCTCGGGCGTCGCGGCGAGGCGATCGGCGAGGTAGCGCACTTCGCCGGCGAACCACTCGTTGATCTTGATGAGCTTCTCCCGGGCGGCGGCGTCGCTGTCCGGCTCGTGCGAAAGGCCATGGTGCCCGTCGGAAATCCCGAGCCAGCTCATGCGCGCGCCACCGACCGACTTTGTGTACTGCAGCGTCGCGACGCGGGCCATGTCGTTCGCCAGGGAGTTCACCAGCAGGTCGATCTGCATCCGGCTGAGCCGCGGCACCTGGTCGTTCTGGTCGGCGGCGACGCCGCGCTCGAGCTCGGGCGGCGCGAGGCGGAAGTCCGCGCCGATGCCATCGGCCAACTCCCGCTCCAGCTGGCGCACGAGCGTCTCGTGCTCCTCGAGCATCCGCCGGTCCTCCGCGCCCACGAGGCCGCGCACCCGGGAGAGCTCGCCCCGCAGGGGGTCGAGCACGCTGCGCAGACTCTCCCGGTCCTTGGTGCGCCCGTAGAGCTTCTCGTACATCTGGTACGGGTCGGAGATCGGCGCCACCGGCTTGCCCGCACCCGCATAGGACATCCGCGTCCACGGATCCGCCCGATCCTGCACGCCCACCCCGAACTCCAGGGATCCGAAACGCGTGCGGGTGTTCTCCCTGGACTGGAAAAAGTTCCGGATCTCCTGGTCGATCGAGATGCCGCTGGCCCAGCCGGCGGGCTGGCCGGAGCCGCCCATGATGTTGCCGGGCAACAGCTCGATCGCCGTGAGCAGGCAGCTCATGCCGCGCATGTGGCCGTCGCCGTCCCCGCGGATACGATTGGAGACGCCCTGCAGCGTCAGCAGCCGTTCACGGTGCGGCGCCAGCGGCGCAAGGATCCGCTTGAGCGCGAAATCACGCCCGGTCTCGTCCGGCCAGAACTCGGAGGGGATCGTGCCGTTGGGCGAAAATACCACGACCAGCCGCTGCCGCGGCCGCGCGGGTGCGGCGAGCGAGAGGCTGGGCAGTCCGGTGATGAACGGCAGCACGGCCGCGGAAAGGCCGGCCCGGCGGAGGAATTCGCGGCGGTGGAGCGGGTTCATGGGGCTCGGGGGTTGTCGACGGCGGCTACCCGCGGCGGCTCGTCGCCTTGGAGCGCGGCGAGCGTCGCGATGTCAGCCATCAGTTGGCGGAGATTGTAGCCCGAAGCGACGAAAGAATCCCGCAGGCGCGCGGTGGTGTCGGGTCCGTAGGCGCGGGGCGACTGCTTCACCAGATGCTGGAAGAGCTGCTCGATGAAGCTGCGGTTGGCGCGCGCGCTGGCGATGGCGAACTCGGCGACGTCGCGCGCGCCCGCGAGGCGCACCACCTCCCCCTCCTCGTCGGCGTAATCGCTGGCGGCGTCCACGGGCCGGCCCGCATCCGTCGCGCGGAAGCGGCCGACGGCGTCGAAGTGCTCCAGACTGAAGCCGAGCGGGTTGATCACCGCATGGCATCCCTGGCAATTCTCCGAGCGCGTCAGCTTCGTGACCTTCTCCCGCATCGTCAGGCCGTGCTCGAACGAGGTCTCGTCGAAGGCCTGCGCCACCGGCGGCGGCCTCAGCCCTCGGCCCACGATGCTCCGCGTCAGGAAAACACCCCGGTGGATCGGCGAGCTCGTCGCCTTGTAAGAGAGCGCCGCGAGCAGGTACGGGTGGGTCAGCACCCCCGCGCGCTGGCCCGCCGGCGCGATGACCCGCGCGAATTCCCCGGGAGCCGCCGCATCCGCCGGCGCCGGCAGGCCATAGAATCCCGCGAGGCGTTCGTTGGCGAAGAGGTAGTCCGCCCGCAGCAGCTCGCGGAAATCGGAGCTCCCTCCCCACACGACTTCGTCGACAAACCGGTCGAGCGACGCGCGCAGGTCGTCGATCAGTTCCGGCGTGAAATCGGGGAACAGCCCCGCGTCCTTGCCCAGATCTTCGACGAAGCGAAGTTGCAGCCAGTGGTGGAAGAACTCGCGCACCTTGGCCCGCGCCCGCGCGTCCCCCAGCAGGCGCGCCGCCTGCGCGGCCACCTCCCCACTCGTGCGCAGCCGGCCCTCCGCCGCGGCGCGCGCCAGCTCGGCGTCCGGCGCGGAATCCCAGAGCGCGAAGGACAGGCGCGCCGCGCGCCGCCGATCACCCGCGGCCGCCACCGGCAGGTCGGGGTAAAGGAAATGCGGGGACTTCAACGCCAGCAGCACCACTCGCCGGAGCCCGGTCTCAACGTCGGGCGCGGCGCGGAAAAGCGCCGTCACCTCGCGCCCTTCCTCGGCGGGCGTGAGCGGACGCCGGAACGCGGCGCCCACGAAGCGAGCGGCGAAGGCCTCGATCCGGGCCGGCCGTTCCGGATCGTCGCGCCGCGTGCCCGCCAGGCGGTCGGCGCGCCTCACGACCTGCTGCGCGACCTCGAAGGCTGCGTTCGTCGTCGCCTCGTCCCAGGCCTTCGCCACGGAAACGCCCCGCTCGTAACCTTCGCTGCTGTCGTCCGCGGGAAATCGCGTGGTGAGGACAAACACGGGCGCGGGCCTCGCCGTCGATAGGTTGCGCGCGGGCACCGGGCGCTCGCTCCCGTGCGGCGGCTTCCAGCGCAGCGCGATCGCCGGCACCACCGGGGAGCCCGTCTTTTCCGGCAGGGCCCACCAGTCGATCGCGATAGGGTAACGCCGACCGCCCAGGAGGCGCACCGTCACCCGGTGGTCCGGGCTGGCCGGCGTGGAAACGTTGATGTCCAGCGTGGGTTCGGCGGCGCCGCGCGGCTCGGACTCCGTGTTGATCCAGACGCGGACGCTGTTGGGCGTGCGGATCACGAATTCGTGGTCGCCGGTCTCCTCGGCCAGGATGGATCCGCGCCACTGCGCGGAGAAGCCCGCCGGCGCGGTGGAGTTGGGCGTCGGGGGACGATCGAGCGGCGGCAAGGCGAGCCGCGCGCGGAGATCGCCGTTCTCGGGGAAGACGAAATCAACCACCGCGTCGGTGCCGCGGTACGCGATCTTCGCCGGGTCGAACCGTCCGCGCTGCGCGACGCTGTAGTAGGTTGCCGCCAGGCCGGAGGAATCCTCGCCTTCGCCCGCCGGAGCCGGCGCGAACCCACCCAGCAGATCGGCGACCGTGACGGTGTATTGGCGGTTGGTCAGGCGCGCGAGCTCGACGCGGGCCGGGCGCGACTTCGCCTGCGCGGCCGGGGAGTAGAAGGCATCGAAGACATACGCCGAAACCGCGTGCGCCTCCGCGGGTGACAAGGTCTCCGGCGCGTCATCGGGCATGTTCAGCGCCGTGTATCGGGAGAGCCGCGCCAACGACCATTCGCCGGTCAGCGCAGCGGCGTATTTGTCGTCCACCCCCTCCCCCTTCGCGCCATGGCAACCCGCGCATTTCTCGCGGTAGATCCTCGCGCCCGCGTCCGCCGCTTGCGTCACACCCGGGGCCCGCTGGCAACCGGCCGTCGCCGCCAGCGCCGCCCCAAGCACGAGGCCCGACGCCAGCGCGCGCCACAGGAGGGTTTCTGCCATGTCACGATCGACACCGCCCGGCAGCAGCCGCGTCAAGTTCGGGTTACGTCGCGCCCACCCCAAACTCAACCGCCCCTGTGCCCGAAACCCAAAACATTGGAGGCGCGGGCCGGAATCGAACCGGCGCCGGAAGAAGATTCGCTAATGGGGTTGCGGGCGGTTGCGGCTAGCAGGGAAAGGGGGTAGGCAGAGACTTACAAAGTGGCACTTTGTGGCACTGGTTTTCAGACCGCTTAGCGCTCGGATACGACTTCGATTCAAGCTCGTCGGCACAGATAAACCCAGAGCCTTCGGGCGAACCCTACCCTGGATCTAGATC
>JACCDP010162574.1_pt1 | contig 33380 bp, 74 predicted proteins | sample 7445841 | NCBI WGS metagenome assembly JACCDP01 (sample SAMN15323441, study PRJNA562643) | freshwater metagenome | isolation source: river surface water | place: USA:Blue River Watershed | collected 2017-08-17 | reverse complement strand
GTTTGTATGAATTTATATTCAATGTGTTGTATTTCCCAATAACCACTTTCACCTACTGAATAATCACCTTTGTAATATTTTAGAATAGCTTTAAACTCATACTCACCTTCTTTATCAACATCACATTCCCAGTGTTCAAGTGCATCCCGTAATATTAATTCATTATCACCTCTGCCAATTACTTTCCAAAAACTATCAACTGTTAAGTCCTTAAAGTATAAACTCGAATATCCTTCTTTATGAACTATATCAGAACATCCAATAACAACAGCAACTTCTTCATCTAACTCAAAAACATAATCCATCAAATCTTTCCAATCTTCTTTTATCATTTAAGTATTGAGTTAATTTTATTATCTCTTACTGCCACTTTCAACCCATTATTCACTTTAGTATGATGAACTTCAGCTTCGTGGTCTCCTATCATATTCTCATACGAGAGTATTTGCCAATTAGGAATAAACAATTCCCAAGAGTTATACTCACATCTAAGACGTGGTTTGTTATTAGTAGATATCTGAATTAGACCTTTACCAATTTTTGCCATATTGACTAAGTTTAGATTATAGATACGACCATTGATAAACCCTAATGAGTTTTGACCAATAAACTTTGCTTTTAATTTAAACATAGTTATGTATTTTTACAAAGATATGCTAATATTCTGACTTTTTATCCTAAAATCCATTTTGCATCGTGTGTGACATTTGTATCATAGACAGCATATTCAACTTCAACTTTTTCATAGTCATAGCAATACTTATCAAGTAAGGCTTTTATTGTATCAACTTCTAATTGGAATTTTATTCTTCCACACATATTACTTCTGTAAGTTAGCATATTAACAAACTTACCATCACAAGATTTCTTAAAGAAGTTTTGAGATAACTTAACAGTTCCGCTTAATTCAACATTATCACTATCTGATAAGAATTCATTTACAAAGTAATTAAGTGATCTTTTCTCATCATTTTTTATGATAACTCCAATATGTGATTCAAAGTAACAACCATTTGGAATTTCTTTACCATTTGAAATAACCGGAGCAGCTGGATGCCACGGAACACTTTCTATCTTATTACGAACTACTTTAAATCCTCTACTTCTCAATTCTCTACAAATTCTTTCTGATTCTTCATAAGCACTACGATTATCCCCAAAGTGTTTAGAAGAAGTCATAACATCTTTAATGATAGAACCGTCATTAATTTCTAAGTCAATTACAATTGGTTTAACACTAATATCCGAGCAAGCATCTTTGAATTTATCTAAATCAAATGATTCTGTAAAAAGTAAATCTTCTTCATCACCATCAAACATTGTGCTGTTGAATGTTTTAGTTGCATCAACTGTAACGTGAATCTCAAATGGTAGTGGAAACTCAGCTTGTTCTTCACCTGCTTGTAACTTAGACCACTTCTCTGATTTCTTGATAAGCATATCATTAAACTCTTCATCAGTGAATTCTAATGAATGAGCAATTGAAATATTGGTTAAATAAACATCTACTAATTCTTCAAGAATTGCTTCTCTATCAATAAAACGGTGATTAGTTCCGTGTGCAGAATCATAGGGTAAAATAACTCTGGCTAATTCACCTACTTCTTCTACAAGTTTAAGACCTTTCTGAGAAAGGGTTTTCTTATCTTTAATTGATAAGTTTTTAATATATTCGTTTATATTCATATTTCTAAAACTTTGTTTATTTTTAATTCTCTCCAAACACTTAATGGTAAAAAATAATATCCAGTTGGTGCGTAGTAAGATGGTAGTGGTTGATTACCTAAGTCTGATGTTATTGGTAAAAGATTTGATGATAAATCAGAATATAAAGTATATTGTTTACCAAAAGTAAACTCGCCGAAATTCTCAGTTATGCAAACAACAATATCTCCTTTACTAAGAGGATATTCCTGACCTTTTATTCTTGATGGATAAATCATATTCCTAAATCTTCTAATTTCAATTCTCTTTTTTCATCTATTGTTAAATCACGAAATCTTGTTCCGGGAAAATGTTTCTTTACACCATCATCATCTTTAATCAAATAAAAAGGTCCAGATGGATCGTCATATCTATGACTAGAAAAAGGAACATGTGTTACATCAATCACTTCATACATTTTATCAATAGTAAGTGATGGACTGAGCATTCCAATTCTTTCTGGATAATTATTAACGCATATAACTTTCATAATCTCTATCAAGAACAATCATACCCTTTTCTGGATGATATTCAATTGCACATTTATATTCTTCGGCTAACTTATAGAACTTCTCTAAGAACTCACGGTGTTTAGGATCCGTATTCTCATTAAGTTGGATAATTTGTCCTTGTGGAGAGGCATAGTTTAGTCCTATCTCAATTCCTACTTTAATACCACGATGCCAAATATCTCTGACTTCAGTTTGTTTGTAAGTAGTTCCATATCCAAAAAGTGTTGCTAGACCGGACGGTTTTTCTTGAAAGGATTTATCTCCTTTCATTTCTTTATTAAAGATGTATTCTATTCTGTTATCCATATTTAGCAAATATAATAATTAATTTAATATATACAATGTGAAGTATCTAAAACTATTTGAAAATTTTGATGATATGGTTAATTACCTAAGTAATGGAGTTGAGATAAGAAAATATCTTAAAGACTTCTTCTTAGAATTACAAGACGTTGGTTTTGTTATTAACATAAGCTTAAATCAAATATCACAAACTTCTCATTATTTTAGAATTGATATTCATAAAACCGATTATCCAGTTGCATGGTCTCCGGAAGAATCAGACAGATTTACCTTAAAAGATATATGGCCAACTTTACAAACAGTAAATGATTATATGATAAAAGAAGGTTATACACTAAATTTATTGTCCGGAGTTGTTCCTGATAAAAGAGGTGGAAGAAGTGACCATCGTGGTTATCCAGTAAATTATATAAATGTATCACCCGAAGATATTAGACCAGATAATAAATTCAAATTATATAGGTTTTTTGATGATGAGTTATTCTCACTAAGAATAGAGTTTAGAAAATAACAATGAAATACTTAAAACTATTTGAAAATTTTGACCAATCACTAGTCCAGGAGTTTATGGATATAGTCAGAGATAAAATTCTTGACTTATCTGATATTGGATTCAATGTAAGAGTAGAAGATAAAAACTCAGAACCTCTTTTAGAGGATATGATAAGAATAACAATTGATAGATTTGGAATGAGTAAATCATTTCAATTTAAAGAATGTTCTTATATAGTTTCTGATATCTTATTAACTAATATAGAAATGGAACTTTACAAAAAGGTTCATGTTCTTATTCAACCTGAGTGGAGAGATAATAACAAATCTGAAAGATTGTCTTGGTTATTTACACAAGGTGAAGAAGAAGCTATATGGAGTTTTGAAAATAAAAGAGTAAGTTGGGCTAATCCACTTAACTTATCTATAACCAGAGTTGAAATATTCTTTGAATAAGTAACTGCCATCACTTTGCACCAGTTGAATATCTATCATTTGTGAATTCTCTACCACACTTATCACATTGTAAGTGGTCCAGAACTCTACCTCTGATTTGGAGTTTATGCCACTTATTATGACTTATCATACATACAATGTTATTTAATATCTTTCTCATATAATTGATTTATTTTCCATTCTCTTTCCCAAGATATAAGGTCAGACTCTGAATAAGTTTGTGTTATATCATTTTTTTCATACTTACCTAATAAGAGGTCTTTTGCACTTATTCTTATAGTTTTCTTTTCGGTAACAAAGTATCTGATATCTCCTTCTTTATAGTATGAACTTCCATGATATGGCATAGCCAACTTGACTATTGAACCTTCTACAAACTTACTACCCTTTTTTATATGACAGGAATCTCCTCTTTTATATTTCAATTTCATAGTATCATATCTAATTTCTTTTCTCTATCATCTGATATTAGTTCAGCTAACATATCTTTACCTAAATATTTAGTAAATAATTGTTTATGAGCAAATACACTATTATTTTGGAGATGATTATCAAAGTCAGGTTGATTCTCTTTAATATAAGATATCCATTCATCTTGTGAATTGATATCACTTACTGGTGGTGCCCAACTTTTTTCAGAAACATAAGAATTGACATATGATGGAAATAATTGACCACCAGCACTAACTTCTGTTTTAACTATAAAGATTTGATGATTACCTCTTATATCCCATAACTTTGGATTATCAATAATCATTTGAAATAAGGTTTTTCCAACATTCAAAATACGAATTTCACCATCAATATAAATATTCATAGCATATTTAGTTGTAACTGGTAAGTTAATACTTGAGTTAGATTGTCTAAGTTTGTGAGATATTCTTTTTAAATATCCGTTATTACTATCATCACAAATGAATGTCTTAGAATTTAAACCAACACACTCATATTGTTTTATCCAAGAAATCTTATCATTCTTATCGATCATTGGTAATATCTTAATGATATCTCCATCTTCTAGCCTGTGTATTTTTATCATAGTCCCAATTCTTTTAACTTAATATCTCTTTTAATTGTTTGATGATTAATCATCCAATTATGTAACTCTCTAAATAGTATATCACCACTATATACATAACGAGTTCCATTTGTAGAGTCTCCATCATAACCTAAGTGTGATTTACCTCTAACTTGAATACAATCAACAATGACTTGCTTAAGTGGATCTCCTGGTCTTTCTCTTCTAGAAGAAGTTCCTTTAGTTAAAAGGACCCAATCAATTTTGATATATCTTTCTCTATGTTCATCAAAGTGAAGGAATATATCTACTATCTCTTTAGAACTGATATCATCACAAATTATTTTCATAACCCTAAGTCGTTTAACTTCATTTCTCTTTTCCACTCTTTTAGGTCATACTTAGTTCTATCCATATTAAAACCTGACATAAAATTATCGTGATGAAAATGATAGTGCATATTATTAATTAGTGATTCAATTTCTTTATCAATTTCTTCTTCAATTTCTTCTCCATTAAATCCTCTGAAGATATTATAGGTAATTGGTCTATCACCATTTTGATGCATTTGGTCACCACAACTTAATTCAATTCTCCATAAGTGACCATATTCCCAATATCTAGAATCTAAACATCTGGTCAGAAAGAAAAGCCCTTCAGCATCTTTTTCATCTGATGTAAAGAAAATGTATAACCCACCCCATCCTGATTTAATTTTAGTAAATGAATTTGATAGGTTGGACCCTGTTACTTCAATGCCAGGAAGTGACTCTATTGTTTGAGTTAGTTGTTTATATAATTCTTTCATATTCCTAATTCATTTAATTTCGTTTCTCTTTCATCTTCAATTGGATAAAATAGTTCTTTTGTATACCAATAGTTGTTGAGAACATCGTCAATAATTCTATACCCAATATTATCAATTCCAGTTACCATATAAGACTTATCAATTGTAAGTCCTTTTAGCTTACCAACCGAATCATTGTCTAATTTACATCTAACTATCATATTCCTAGTTCGTTTAGTTTACTTTCTCTTATTAAACTTAATATCTCAGGAGATTGTGAGAAATCTAAACCTAATCTCAATTCATCATCTGTAAAGATATTACCTATTAATTTTACTACTGCATCTTCATCTAAGTTGATTAAATCGATTAACTGAGATTCATCATAGTTATATTTAAATACTACTGACCTTGCGTAATACCAATTATTATCTAAATAAAGAAATCTAGATACACCATTTACGCTTTGACCAATATCATATATGTTACCATCATTCATATGCCTAAATCATTTAACTTCTGATCTCTTTTATATAATAATGATACTTCAATATTATTATCTTCTGGATAACTTAAAACATTTTGTAAGTAGTCATAAACCTCTTGAGTTCTTCCTTCTTCGGATTCATATCCATAAAGATAACCACCTCTGAATATTCTACCGTCAGATGGATCGTCAATCTCACCCTGAGTAGTTTTAATTAAATCGTTAATCTCAAATTCATTTACTTCTAAGTCAAAATCTTTTGTATTTTCCACAGAATATTCTTTTAGCTTGTGTAGTAATTCAATAAGATTCCATAATCTATCTTGATAGTCCCAGGCCCAGTTTCCTCTTAAGTCTAACTGAAGGTGACCAATTGCTGTCTTTAATTCTTCTACGTTCATATTCCTAATTCATTTAATTTAGTTTGTCTATATTCAGATAGTTTCATAAACCTATCACCTTTATACGTGGTTAAACGTCCGCTATCATCAACAACTTTAATTGTATTAAGGTTTCGATATGGATAAGATATAAACCCATCATATATTTTATGTAAAGTCAAATTTGGAACGCTCTGTCCAAGTCGAGTTATTAACCCATTGGTAACTTTAGTATTCACACATATCAATTTTTCTTTCATATTCCTAAACTTTGTAGTTGTAAGTGTCTACGTGCTGCAGGTATCAATCTCATAATATGACTTGAAAATCCTGTATCCATAAAATCAATTTCCTCATCGGACCTAAAGTCCATTAAGTAACATCCAGAACCATCTGGACTGGACCACGAACCAACTCTTGCTAAGGCTAATGTTTTTTGATTACAAGTAATACCACGTTCTGATTTAACCTCATCAAGTGTGTGGTATGATTTACAATCTTTTAAAGATTTATCTGCGCTATAAGATATGTAAAGGTATCTCTCCATTTTACAAATATAATAACTTCTAACTATAAAAAAAAGTTTTAGGAAATTTACTTAGCGGTATACTTAGTATTAGTCTTTACTATAAGTTCATTATAAAGCTTAGGATTCACAATACATTGACCATCAACTCTATTTGTTATTTTATCCATTAGTGGATTTACATCTTCGTCTTTACACATATCGTATAGTTTTATTATCTTCTTAATAACTTTATTGGCTTCAAAATTAAGCTTTTTCTCCCAATATAAAAAGAATTCATCAGTATTATTAAAAATTCTTTTACTAACATATTTTTTAAAGAACTCAGTGTCTTTACACATACCAAATATCCTCATTTCAAGATCTCTCATTTTTTGTAACTGTGGATCACCTAATCTTAGTATATCTGCCATGTTTTCAGCTGATTCACCAACCATCATTTTATATGTTATCTCTAAAGCTGATTCGATAACTTCTTCATCAGTTTCGTTAGTTAAATCAGAAAATAAATTTCTAACCTTATCAATGTCTTTAAGTAAATCTTTCTTTAATCCTTCATAGGTAAAATTCTTAATAGTGATAAGATTTTTATATGTAGAGTTTTGTTGTAAGAACTCTTTGAAATCTGATTTAGTTATATCAGATGTTACCAGTTGGCCAGCTATCTCAGTTGGTCTTACTAGACTTTCTGTTTTTGATATAACATATAGATAATAAATAAAATCATCTAATGCTCTAAATCCTGTTCTTGTATTAGCCCACGTTTGATAATCAACTATATCTTCTAAGAATGATTTACCAAACATATACTTATCATAGACATGTTTTAACTCATGTGAAAGAATACCAATTGTATGAGATCTATCTTTTATTAAGTAATCACAGATATCAATAAACTTAGCCTCTGATCCTATTGCAAAATTAACTCTCATATCAATCTTATCAATAAGTGACTTATCATAATAAAGTTTATATTTCTCTTGTCTATCTGGCATGTTTGCTACTCCCCAAGATATCACATCAACTTTATCTTTTTCTAAAGATGTAGCTGGTAATAATCCTACTTGTAACTCGACTGAATTAAATTTCAAATCTGATACTTCGATTGCAATTGAGAGGTCTATTTGATATTCACCAGAGAATCCACTATTCATCATTTCAGATATAGTGGTGTTATCTGCACTTCTTTTTTCAAAGTCAGAAAGAATTAAATTATATAGATTAGTTGCTGAATTAATAATGTTATCAGGAACTCCCATCTTTTCATTGATGAAATCTATATACTTTTTAATAATCATAGATTATATATTAATTTAGATAATCAAATAAAAAAACCTCATCAGATTTGATGAGGTTTTCTATTAAAGTAGGATTTCTTTTCCAAGTATCATTGGAGAACCATCTTTATGTGAAAGAATCTGATAATGAGTTCCTTTATCTTTTACGATAAGGTTTTTCTTTTCTAAGTTCTTATACTTAGCATAAACATAGTCTTTTACTTTTTGTTCGACTTCTGGGGTCATTTTTTGGTTTTCCATACACTTTAAGTTTTTTAATTATTAATAACAGACAAATATAATAATAAATTTTAGATTACGTTGTATCTAATTAGAAAAATTTATTTTATAATTTTATATATACTTTATAAAAAAATAATCACTTATGAAACATCTACAGACTTTTAATGAATCATCTGAAAATAAAGATATAAAAAAGAAATTAAAAGAAAAACAGAGAGAAATTGAGAAGTTAAAGTCTCAATATCAATCAATTGATAAAAGTAAGGTTTCGGCACACGGTTCAGTTTTTAAAGTAAAACTATCTAAATTAGAGAAAGAATTGAAAGATTTAGAGAAACAACTAAATAAAACTAAATAAAATCACATTTTTAGGTAACTTTTCTCCACTTTTTACGTCTATATAGTATATTTATATTATATGAGAAAATCCACTAAAATCACACAATCAATCACTAATCGTGATTCTGAATCATTTAATCTTTATCTAAAAGATATCAATCCTAAATCTATGATTACACCAGAGAGAGAAGTTGAACTGGCAAATCAAATCAAACAAGGTAGTCAACGTGCTCAAAATGAATTAGTAGAAGCTAATCTACGTTTTGTTGTTAGTATCGCTAAACAATATTCTGGTCGAGGTCTTGATATTTCTGACTTAGTTAGTGAAGGAAATATAGGACTTATAAAGGCAGCTGAGAAATTCGATGCCACAAAAGGTATCAAATTTATTTCATATGCTGTCTGGTGGATTCGCCAATCTATACTTCAATCTTTAGCAGATAATTCAAGATCAATTAGACTTCCTCTTAATCAAATTAACTCTTTAAATAAGATAAGAGAATGTCAATCTAATTTAGAGCAAAAGTTAATGAGAACTCCGAGTTCTTTAGAGTTAGCAGATGAATTAGGATTAGACGTTGAAAAGGTTGAGTTAAGTATGAAATCTTCTCAGTTTGTTAAGTCTTTAGATACTCCTGTTTCTTGTGATGAAGATAGTATGACACTATTAGATACTTTAAGTTCTGATTCTCAGGCTGATGAAATATGTCAAGTAGATTCTTTGAAATCAGAGGTAAGTAGTTTACTTAATCGTTTAAGTAGTAAAGAAAGACAGGTTATAGAAATGTCATTTGGTATTGGTGTTAGAGAAATGACTTTATCTGAGATATCTGAAGTATTGGGTGTTGGAGTTGAAAGATGTCGTCAGATTAAAAAGGTGGCACTTTCTAAACTAAAATAATATAGAGTCGGTTTAATACACCGACTTTACTTTTGAAAAATATAACTGAATATTTGAAATTCTTTTCGACTCTGTAATTGCAATATTCAACCTATCCATAGTAAGTGGCCAATCATCTGATATAAAATCACTACTATTGTCAAAATGCCCACAGTTTCTACAACTACTTTGCAGTCTTTTTTCTCCAGAAATTATAGTTTGCTTATCTATATCATCAGATAAACACTTAGGACATCCTTCATACTTTTGCCAAAGCGGACTAGATATAGAACTAACATCCATTAGGATTAAACCCTGAGACTCACAATAATCAATCACCTCTAATATAGAAACACCTAACTGGACTAACTTAAACAACTTAACATAATCTCCAATCTCTACTCTTATACAAGGCATACCCTGATACCTGTGAAAACGATTCTTAAAATCAAAAGTCCTAACAGAAACATCTACATAAATATCACAGTCTTTAAAATCTAATAACAAGTCACTAATAATAGTGACCTCACTTTCATAACTCTCAAATAACTTAAACGACTTTATCTTTCTCATATTCTTAGAAACCACATTTCTATTTTAGTCTTATATTCATTAGTAGCAGCACTTCCAGTAGAAACAACATTAGGACTATTATCAATACGAGAACTTAAAGTTCCTTTATTCTTAGACCACTCAAACCCTTCTTCGGATAAGAAATCAATAATAGGATTAATTACGCCTTTCACATCACTCCATATAAAAGCATCTTTTATATATTGACCTCCAGGAAACCTATGTAAAATTGTTGGCTTTGAGATAATAACTCTTATCCATTCTTCACCGTCCATGCGTCTAATAACAGCATTATGTCCAAAATCATTGAAATCTAACTCTTTTAACATATCCTTTACAATAGATAGTATCTCATCAGTATCAACACTTTCAAATAATTTAAATGATTTAATCTTTCTCATCTTATAAACCACATTTCTATTTTAGATTTGACAGTATCGAATTGATAACTACCTGATGTAGAGATAATAGGAACTTCACCATAAGCCAATGTGCCTTTATCTTTAAGCCATTCAAATCCTTCAGATTGTAAATACTCCATAGCAGGAACTATAGCATCTTTAACATCATTCCAATTGTAAGAAGGAGTAAAACCATAATCTTCTTTTTTAATTGCCCTTTTCCATAAGTTAATAACAATGATTTCAGGTGATTGGTCAATTTGTAGTTTAGAATGACCTTTAACAATATCAACTCTCTTTTCAATATCTAAAAAGTCTAACTCTAATAACATATTACTTACAACAGATACAATGTCTTTGACATCATCATTGGACTCAAATAATTGTTTATAGTCACTTTTAGTAAACTTCGAGTATGTAGTTAACCTTTTCATAGAGTTATATATTAATATATAGAATATTAAAATAAATTATAATATATGCCAATAGGAGATACATACCAAGGTGGAGTAATTGTTTACATTCTACAACCTGGAGACTTAAACTATAGTCCTTCAATTGAAAGAGGAGTTATATCTTCTACTACAGATATATCTACCGGTGTTCAATGGTATAATGGATTATACGGTCAACAAACATTAGCAACTGATAAAGGGGTTAGATATGGTTCAACCAATACTACAAAGATAGTTAATATACAAGGTTCTGGAACTTATTCAGCTTCAATATGTCAAAATTTAACTTTAAATACTTATACTGATTGGCAATTACCTTCCATTGATGAATTAAAGGCTTTATATTCTGTTTTAGGTTTATCCGGAACTTATTGGAGTTCTACTGAGTTTGAGGCTGGTTGGAATTATGCAAGAGTAGTTAGTTCTGGTCAAGAAGGTTCTAGATCAAAAGGTGAACTACATAAAGTAAGAGCAGTAAGATATTATTAGAATAGTTTGAATCTTAGAGGGTCAGTGAAAGTTCCAACTGGTGGTGTATTTTCAACCGGATCCTGTTGACCGTCTAAATCCCAGTCACAATATATTAATCCATATCCAATAGTTCCATCAATAGAATTACCACCCGATGGTAGTTGACTTTGAGGAGTGATTTGTTGCATAAGTTCTAATTTACACACAACATGTCCATTTGGTAACATAAAAAGTATTTGACTTCTTAATCCTTGTAATCTGGTATTTATTGCTAAAGAGTATCCTGGATTACCACCTGGATTACTAATAGCCGATGCAGAAAACATTTCATCAAAAAAGTCTGCTACTTTTTGTAAAGTCGGAAATATGTAGTTGTTTCCATTTTGTGTATATGTATTAGCTGGACTAACGGCAAGTGCTAAGTAGTTAGCGAGTCCTGTTTCGATGTCTACTTGTGGATATATCCAAGCTGTATTATAAAATGTTATCCAATTATCAAGTCCGGTTCCACCAGCAGAAGAAGAACTAGCAACTGAACCAACACCAACTGACTCATACATTTTAATTCTTTGTCTCCATTCTTGTCTTTGAATTTCTCGAGCTTCGTTTATTCTTTCGATTTCTTTTTGTTCGGAAATTTTTTTCTCTTCGGCTTCTTTTTGCATTTTTTGCCAAATCTCTTCTAATGATTTACCAGGCATTTTGATAATTTATTTTTGATTATATATAAATTATCTATTTTATAAAATACTAAAATCAAGTCAATATAAGTGCTAGTGCTGTAACAAAAACAAACCAAGCAACTAAGACAACAACAGGTAGGTATTCTTCTTTTTTCATAATAAAGTATATATAATATAATTAGTCAATATTTAGTGAAAAGACTTATCAAATAAAAGGTTTATGAGCAAAAGCTAATCTTAAATTAGCATTTATACTTTTCTTATTAAAACACCCCATTGATTTCTCAATTCACATGATCTATCTTTGATAACTAAGATAGAATCTCCCTGGAATTTAGCATCTCTGGATCCGGTGGCAATTGTTCGAATAAGCATTCCATTAGACTTTCTAAGTTCAACTTGTCCGCTGGTTTTAGTAACTAAGATAAGTTCACCACTGATATTGGCACTTTGAGCTCTATCGGTAATATATCTAACAAGAACTCCCCAAGAGTTACGAAGTTCTACTTTTCCATTATTGATTTTTACGAAGTTCATTGTAGTGATTTATTTCTACAAAGATAAGGAATATTATTATTAAATAAAAATATTTATCTCAAAACTTTATCACTCTCTATAATATAATGGATATGAAAAAATTTAACATTTCAATTTGGGGTTATGGAGCTGAAGTAACTATTGGAACCTTGACTAATGATCAGATTGATATTATCAAATCCGAAATTACAGAAGACTATACTTTAGAGGATATTATTTGGGATGAAAAGTTAGGCAATAGTTTTTATGAGTTAGATGATGTTTATCATAACTGGGGTGTTGGAGATAAATTCAATGTTAGTGTATCTGATGAATCAGGTCAGGAAGTTTATCAGTTTGATGATGAAATACTTTTTAGCGAATCAGAAATATTTAGTTATAATGATAAATGGGTCAATTCGACAGAACCTATGATTGTTTGTGTTAGTGGTGAAAAAGGAGTATTCTTTGAATCTACTATTGAAGATGACCAATTTGATATCAGTAAGTTAAAAATTGAGGTTGATACTGAAGTAGGAATTGATGGATATTTCTACGGAGATATGATATCTGGTGTATTCTATTCTGGTGAAGAGTTGGATAATATTGGAGGATCAACCGATGGTAAGTTTTTTGAAGTAGGCACCAACATAGATTTTAATTCTAAATAGTTTTTTTATATCAATTATTTGTTATAGATTTGTCAATCAAATAAATAATATATAAGTTATGAAGTTGATTGGTGTATTAATATTTACAATTTTCTTTTTTGGTAGTGTAAAAGATGATACTATTCATCTAAAATTAAAAGAAACCGAAACTCCTGATCCTCCAAAATCCATCTTAATCATTGGTGATTCTCAAAGTGCAACTGTTACTAAATCAGGCCAAACTATTACTTGGACTTGGCCAAATCACTTAAAAAAGATATTATCTCCTTATGGTGTCACTGTTGATGTAGAAGCAATTGGTGGAAAAACTTCCAGTTGGATGTTATCTGCTTTAAAAAAGAGATTTCAATCCGGTAGTGTGTGGGATAGAGTTATTCTTTATGGTGGTGGAAATGATGCTTCTAATATGTCGATTCCTTTAGATACTACTATTAGTAATTTTCAAAAGATGATTGATATTGCAAATTCCAAAGGGTGTGATGTATGGGTTAATTTAGGTTGGAAGATAGAAGGTAAGTTTATGGATATAAATATTCTACCTGTTGGAAGACCTGCTAATCTCTTAAAAAAGAAAAGTGATTGGATTCCTTATATTGAGAAAAGAAAGACTTTACAATCAAGATTAAAATCAGATTTAACCGGATGTCAATTTATTGAGCCTTATGATTTACAGAGTAAAACATCTGATGGAATACATCCGACTGCAGAAGGTCACAAATTAGTTTGTGATTTTATCTTAAAAACGATAGACACTGCTTCGTATAAATAATATATACCATATGCCAACATCAAGAGCTTTTGCCTTTAATCCAAGTTTGACTGCACCTACCGGAGCAACTCAATATGGAAACTTTGCTATTCAGTCTACAGGATGGACTTCAGGATGTGGTGGTCTTCAGTGGTTTAATGGACCAGATGAGGATTTAGGATATGTGATTGGATATACTTATCCAGGACCTAAGACGGCTGGAAGTGCATCTCAGGTAATTTCAGGAACATCAGTTGGTTTTAGAAGAACTGCAACTTTTTCAGATTCTACTTTTTTATCTACCGTAGTAAACTTAACTGGTCAATCATTTTTAACAGCATCAACTGCAAAAAACTGGTTATTTTCAAATGGATATTGGACATCCTATGGTGAATTAGTGACTAGTGGTCTTACATTAAGACTTGATGCTGGAAATACATATTCATATGTAGGTTCAGGAACTACTTGGAAAGACTTAGCTGACACAGAACAAAATATCACTTTAGTAAACTCTCCTACTTTTACATCTGGAACTCCGTCTTACTTCACATTTAATGGTTCAAACCAAAGAGGAACTGGAACAGGAGTGGTTCTAAATTCAACGTCTTACACAAAACAAGTTTGGTTTTATCTGAATGCTTATAGTGATAATAACATAGTAAGTAGTGATGTTGGTGGTCATTATATGTTTTTTCAAGGAGGAAATAAACTTTATTCTGGTCATAGTAATTGGGCGGGTTTTCCGTCGAATTATCCATCTACTGCAACATTCAGTTTAAATACTTGGTATAATGCTACCTTAACATTTAATACAACTGATGGAATGAAGCTTTATATAAATGGTTCTTTAGATAGTTCATATACTACAATTAAAACAGCATTCACTGGAGATGGCTCTACAAATTTAGCCTCATATGGAGCTGGTAACTTTTTGAATGGTAGAATTGCTAAAGTTTATTGTTATAACAGAAGTTTAACTTCTACTGAGGTGTTGCAAAATTACAATGCTGATAAATCTATTTTTGGATATTAACCGATTTTCCAAGCTCCTTTAATTATACAACGCATTCTTTTAGAATCTTCTAAGTTTCCTCCAACGACTTGGCCGTCTTTTATAGTAAAGGCATGTCCTCTAATAACTAAGATATAAGTTCCTCTATCATAGTCTTTAACAAAACTACCAACAGTCATACTTGAACGTCTGGTTTCAGATTGAATAGTTCTAATCTTTTTGCGATTTGGTCTACGACCTTCTGACACTAATTTTGACATAGTGGTCATAAATCTTGGAGTTCCTTTTTTTGGTTTTCTACCAAATTCTTTTTCAACGAATCGATGTGCTTTGTCATATTCCCAATCACAGGCTGCTGCAAAAGCACGAACCACACAGTCTTTGTTTTCAGACTTAGCCAATTCTGATTGTGAATAATTTTTAATAGAGTCTTTTGCAGATGTGAAGTTGAGTGTCATAGTGTAGTGATTATACTACAAAGATAAGGAAATTATTTTAAATAAACAACTAAACTCTTTTTTTGATTTTGGTCCAATCAGGTAAATCTTTGATTTGTTCTAACAAAGATATTACTTTCAGTAAAGTAGCATCATTATCTGATCCTCTTCTATTCCATTCAAATGGATTAACATGAATTAAGTTTTTAGAATTACGGTTAGCAACTTCTTTTTTATCATCTATGATAACAGTCTTTTTTAAATCGATATCAGGAATAGACTTTAGTTTCTTTAAGTAAACAAATAATTTGAACCAGTCAAATCCAATACTAAGTGATTCTCTACTTTTAAAGAATTCTAAACTATTTAATATGCCTAAGTGTTGGAGAATCTTTGTTGCGTATTCTCTATCAGCTGCTGTAAAAACCGCTATTTTATAATTTTGTGTAAGGTATTCTAAGAATTGGTCTAAGAAAGGTCTCTTTTTTATAAAGACATAATAAGTTATATCGTTCCAATCTAACGTAAAATTAAAATCAAACTTATTTTGGTCAATAGTGTCTAGTTCATCTTCTTTGACTACGTTAGATGATATTAAGGTTTCATCTATATCTAATACAATTAATCCTTTCATTTTTTTTATATATTATATAATCTAATATATAAATAAAATTTCAAATAACCAATTATGAAAATATCTATACCAAATAGAAATTGCACTAGTTTAGATAAAATCAACATGGATTTGAAGGAGTTTTTTTCAAAAAATTCACACGATATAGTTGAGTATAATATTTGGCCAATAGTGGGTAAAGATGAAGTTTATATACAGCACTTTATGAAAAGAAGAGATGTTTTAAAACCCCTGTATAAAGCTATTCTTATACAACCAATAGATGGGACCGTTATCAAGCCAAAGAATGTTAGAATTATAAATCAATGGGATATAATTGTGACTCCATCTAAAGTAGGAAAAGACATTATGATTAATAATGGTATTAAATCTCAAATTGAGGTAATACCAAACTATTGGGAAGATGAATTGTTAATTGATAATGGATTTTTTAATCAGAATTTTGTTGAAAAAAAATGGACATATTATACTGAGTCATCTGGTTGGGATAGAAAGAATATTAAAAATATTTTAAATTTTTTTGTTGAAGAATTTAAAGATAATCCTGATGTTAGGTTATTAATTAAATTAGAAGAAAAGAAAGATTTAGTTATACCAGATGGAATAAAATGTGAGATAATTATTATTGATGAATTTATTTCAAAAGAAAATATTTACTCACTTATGATAAATTGTGATTGTTATGTGTGTCTTTCATATATGGAAGGTTTTTGTATTCCACTTTTAAATGCAGCTGTTCTAAAAAAAGATATCATATGTTTAGATTCAAAGATAAGTGGATATACTGATTTTTTAGATAAAGATAATTCTATTATGATTAGTTGTAGTAATATTCCAATTTTCCATGGAATAAATTTGTCTATTTATGACACATCTTCAATTTGGGAAGAACCTAATTATTCAGAGTATAAAATGGCATTAAGATTATCTTTTGAAAAAAAATATCAATTTAATAAAGTTAGAGATTTTAAAGATTTTCATAAAGATGTAGTTATGAAAAGTTACTTAAAACTAATAGAATAATTTTTTATTATCACTAATTGATTTTAGATAATTAATATATAAAAAAAATAAATATAAGACATGGCTGAAATAACTTTTTCACGAGATCCGGCAATAAGATTTCCGGAATCATATAAAGATGCTGAATTTGACTTAGTAATAACTACTGATTCATTTGATTTAAATGAATCAAATAGATCGGTAATTCTTTGGAAAGGATACATTGAATCAAAAGTTGATACCACACTTATGTATTTAGTATGGGATAGAATTGATGAATCTATGTATATGAGAGTTGTAAAAAGACCTAAAGATGGTCAGAAATTTGACGTAATGAACGAGGTGGAAACATTAAATCATAGAATTTATCCAGCACTTGTTGATGGAACTCCAACAGTCGCAGGTCAGTTAGAATCAATAAAAGGTGGTTTTAGTCCAAGAGAGCTTCCTGAAGGAAATTCAATGACTGTTGAATTCGTAAACTTAGAAGAAATAAGGTTAACATTTACTGAAGAAATTTTTACAAATAGCTTAGAAACCAGAGAAGTTCAAATAATCGCACTTCCTGTAGGATACATACTTACTTTGTCACTAGAAAACGGTGGTAGTGGTTACATAAATGGAGAAATTGTCTCAACTGACGCTGATGCTATATGTCAAGTTGAAACTGATGATATGGGTGTTGTCACTGCGGTAACAATTCCAGAATGGGGTGGTATTATTAAAAGCGATGGAGTAGACGAATATGGAGTTGTCAATGAGATTGACACATCTGTTATAACAAATCCGTTAGCTGGTGGCACAGGATACGCTGTTGATGATATAATTAATTTATATGGTAACGGAAATGAAGCTCAAGCAAGAGTTACTTCTATTGTGGAAAACGGACCATCTGAACCTGGATATTTTAGGATAGCAGAAATTACATCTGATAGTAAGAGAGGATTTTCTATAAACCTGACTGGTTTTACTTTAGAAAATGATACAACTTATAAAGTTTTAATAACCGATGTTTTAAATTTATCTAAACAATCGTGTAATATGGAAGCTATTGCGACAACAGATCCAGAAACTTTACCTTGTCCTGCTATTACAAGTATCTTGTTTGAAGCTTATGGTTCAGGAGCTCAAACACTTTCACCTAGAACACTTGAGCAATATAATACATCACATACTAATAATCAATTTATTTATTTTGGAATTTCTGGAATTAGTTGGGCAGAGTTCATAGCTCAAAGTGAGTTTACTGGAGCTAATCCACCTATTGAAGTTCCTGTATCGGTTACTCCTCCAGACACTGTATATGCTTATTATAGAGATGGATCTTATTTACTTCCAGATTCATCTTGGATTGTTGGTATCATCGGTAGTGAAACTGATTATGAAGGAAACTATGAGTATGTTCTTTATACATTAGATAATATATTAAATTACAAACAATTAACACCTGCTGGTACTTCTACAGCAGCTTGTGGAACATCAGATTGGGGTGGTGATTGGGGTAGTGACATTCAACAGTTTAGAATAAATAGATAATGAAAGTTAAAAGATATTTAGAATTTACAACTGAAGGTCTAAAAGACCTTCAGTTTCAAATGAGGTCTACTGGACAATCTAAACAGTTTAGTCCTTATGATTTAAGTAGAGAAGAGATTTCAGATATCGAATCTATGAATGGAATTATTATAGATAATCGAACTGCTGAACTGGAAAATGGTGAAATTATTGTTAAGTCCCCGGATGGTTATAGTTTGAAAAGCGGTTCAACAGAGTTAATATTCATTAGAATGAGTCGTTTTAAAACCATTCCTTCGGATTGGGAAGTATTTAAAAATCAAGTAGATTCTTATTTACAAAAACAATCTTCAAGAATTTTTAATAAGTAATTCACCTAATACTTCAAGTCTTCCCATTTCAGTTTGGAATTCACTTTGAGACATTTCTAAAGAAATACTTTTTAATGTTTTATTAAATTCTTTCTTTGCTTCACCTAAATCTAATTTACCTTCAGCTGCCTTTTTATAATAAGGAAGTTTTACTTTAAAGTGCCTCCAAGTTAAAAGTGCTAGTCCACCTTTTTCTTTTGCAGAATCTGCAATTTTTTCAGCTCCTGTATATCTCGTAGAAGCGAAATCTTCTAACTCTGATTTCTTAACTTCTGAACTCTCATTAAATTTTCTTAGATGTTTCATAATTTATATATTAAATTATGAAACTATTTTCTAATCTTATTTAAGACTACAGGTGTAATAAAAGCAGTAAGTGTTAGTAAAGAAAATAATAAGTCAACTGTTTCAGTAGTTAGTTGTGGAAAAAAAGATGATAACACTAATTTAATTCCTAATATTCCAATTACAATAAAAGCTATCTTTTCAATAACAGGAATCTTTTTTACTAATTCAATCATTTTAGTAGTTGCAAATCGAATAGCTAAAATACCTATAAATACACCTAAACAAATAATCCAAAAGTTATTTGTGAATGCAACTGCTGAGAATATATTATCTATACTAAAGATGATATCCATAAATTCTACCATTATAACAGTAGACCAAAACGCATTTAAAAATGGAATTTTTACAGGATTTTTTTCTTTATCAGTCGATTGATGACTAAGTGATTTTACGGATAGATAAACAAGATAAAGTCCTCCAATTACTTTTAACCAGATTAGTTTAATTAAAAAGGTAGCAAATAGAAGAGCTATACCTCTAAATAAGTAAGCTCCTAAAATTCCCCACGTTAAGGCCTTTTTTTGTTCTGATTTTGGTAATTGTCCTACCATTGTAGATAAAACAGCGGCGTTATCGATACTTAAGACTATTTCTAAAAGAACGATATTTAAGATAATAAAAATGGTTGTTAACATAAATTTATATATTTAAAAAAGTATCTTATCTAACACTAATCGATTCCTAAGTGTTTTAATTTCAAATCTCTAATTTCATCCTTAGTGAGTTCAACATCATTCCATTTATTAGAGACGATGTTTTGTTGTTGTTTTAAGTAACATCTTAAACAAAGTCTATTTTTAAATGTCAAGTGACCTCCACTTTTATTGATAGTTACTTTTCTATCAGAGTATTCCCATTTATGACCAAAGACTTTACATTTCCAATTCATGTCATAAATTTATACTCATCATTTTAAAAAAGACGAAAAAAGTTATCTTATACTGGTAAAGGTTTTGGTAAAAATACCAGTAAAATTCACACTTTTTTCAGTATTTTTTCTCAATATATAAAATAAAAATAATTATTAACATGGCTGATATCACATCACAATTTTCCGGGCTTCCAATTGAAGACCTAATAGTTTCTCCTCTTGTCGGAATGGCAAAAGGACAAGCACAACTTAACGATGTTACTTGGAGATATATTTCTGAAGTAGCATTTACAAAAGACAAAGATGGTAACACAACTGCTAGATCTTTAGATGTTCAAATGAACAGAGTAATGACTGATCCAGAAACTGGTAAACAATCTTTACAAAAGATTTACACTCAAGTTCCAATGTTACCACTTGTTCCACTTCCATCACTTGCTATCACATCTGCTGATATTGAGTTTACAATGGAAATTAAAACTTCTGAAGTTGATAAATCTTCTACAGATACAGAAGCGTCTTTTCAAGCATCTGCTTCTGGTGGATTCTGGGGTATGAAGTATTCAGTTTCTATGGCAGGTAAAGTTGCTACTCACAAAGAAAACACTCGTAGCACTGATAACTCTGCAAAGTATAATGTAAAAGTTCATGCTGAACAATTACCAGCAACTGAAGGTATGATGAAATTATCTGACTATTTAACACAAATGTTAGAGCCGTCTTTAATTCCATTAACAGAAGATCCACAATCTAAAAAATAATTAACTAAGTAGGTTAGAATTAAGGAGACTTCGGTCTCCTTTTTTTTTAAACTTTAGTATAATTTTTTTTTATAAATAAAAATAAAACATAAATAATGTCTAAACTAAATGTAGAAGAACTTGTTAGTGGTCTTTTAGAAGCCGGAATGGTTGCGCAAAGAATAGCCGAAAGACAACATATAAGTAACATGGTCAACTACTTTAATGCTGACGGAACACCTAAAACACAAACCTTTAAGATAGGTGATAAAGATATGGAAGTTCCTCTTTTTATTTTAGCAGACCACTCTTCTATTGGTCTTGATGAATTAGATATTGAATTTGAAGCAAGACTTGTTATTGGTGATAGTAAAGCATCTGAACTTAAAAGAAGTTTATTAGGGATATTTAAAAATAAAGATGGTAAAGTTAGTAAAGACGATCACCACAATATCAAATCAATTGAAGTAGATTCTGGTAAAACTGAAGATGGATCTGGAAAAGCTAAGATTAGAGTCAAGTTTAAATCAGATACAAAACCTGAAATGTTATCAAGATTAATAGATTCTTATATTCAAAGATTAGAAGACACATCAACAAATTAATAATAAGTTATGCCAATGCCCTGTCCCGCTTGTAAGACACCTTTAGGATTGGACTTACAATTTATCATAAAAAATCCTATGTGTGTTTGTCCTGGATGTGGTGTTGTAATGGACTTTACTGTTAATGATGAAATCAAAGAAAAGTATTCCGAAGCAATGAAAACTATTAATAGTATTAAAAGTAAATATAAAAGTATTGCTAAGTTTGGAAGTAGATAATGTTAGGTTAACAATGTGTTTAATTTAAACTCTCTGATCTCATTTACATTCATTTTTTCTTGTTCACAATAGTAATCAATAAAATCTGCTGACTTTTTGTGGTTGTTTGACATAAATTCACACCAGTAACCATCAGAGTGTTTATACTTACATTTTTCTTTAAATTCTTCGGTTGATTGATAAGTGACCAGTTTTAAACCACCAGAGTTTCCTTCTAATGTTTTTATCACACCACCTTTATTAGAGATAATAACAATCCAGAAGGATAACATTTCGCTGAATGTATCTCCTTCTTCAAAAGACATAGATTGGAATTTCTGTTTAGTTTTACTTACAATTTCTTTATAATTCATAATTTACCATTTACCTTCTTTTAATAATTTATTTCTTGGTTCAAGTTCTTCACCAGTATTAACCCACCAATTCCAATTTATCATTAATTTATTAGAGTTATAATTTAAAGCAGAACCTCCGTTTCTTGTTACATGTGACATTATAGATTCAGAATAGATAGAGAAATGGTCGTATTCATTTTTACCACAACCACATCCAGTTGAACGTCCATTATTGTATTCCCAAACTAAAGGCTTCAGACCACAATTTGGACAATCAAGCCAATCTTCTGCATTTTTAGGTATTTTATAAGCAGATATACACTTATACTTACCTTCAATCATATCTAACTTAATATTTCTTTCTAATTGTATTGACATTTTATATTCCTAATTTATTTAGTAGTCTATCTCTTTTTTGTCTTTTAGTTTCTCGACCAAATTGAAAAACTTCAACTTCAATAATGTTTGTTTTATTTGTGGTAAAGTTTGATTTTTTCCACATCTTTTGTTTAGGTAAATAATTTCTTTTCATCTTAACTCCACACTTCTGACATTGACAAAATGAGTCATTCCATATCATTCCGTTAAACTTCTGATAAATAGGATCATTTACGTCATCACAATCTACAATAAACTTCATATCCCAGTATCTCATTTTGTGTTTGCAAAAATACGGTCTTAACTGTTCATATAAATTGTGAAATATATTAACAGGAAATAAAATACTTAATAGTGATAAAATCTTATTCTTCATTTAATCCATCTATTATTTCTGTTCTTCTTTTTGATACTAAGAAACCTAAAAACTCTTCAGCGGTTATTTGTGAGTTATTTGTTATAGCTTCTAATTCTAAATATTCGCCTTTTAGAAAGTTCATATAATCTTTTAGTTGATGAGGTGCCCATTCCATACCACCTTTAAAAACAAGACCTTTACCCTTCACTAAATAAAAATAAAAATTTTTAACTTCTCTTGAACCTTTACCTTTAGAAAATCCTTTTGTAAAGATGCAGTTCATTGTTTTTAAATTTTCTTTAGACATACCCGGCTTATCAACTAATTCAATTGTAACTTCTCCTAAATTAACTTTCATACTCCTAATTCTTCTAATTTTTGATTTCTAATATCAGATATCATATCAACCTCACTTTCATATATCCATGTCCATTTCAATTCACCTGTCATAGTTTTAATATGATATCTTGGTTTTCTTCTTGTTATTTTTTGAAAATTTACTTTTTCATGAACAATACAATTAACATCAAATATTTCACTAAGATAGTGTTCTTTTTTTAACTTAACAATATCACCAACTTTTAAAGATCCCATATTGATTTTTTTCTTTTTTTACGAAATTTAAAACTCCACCAAAGTAATAATTTTAAAAACAGTCTTCTCATATTATAGACAAATATACTCAAAGTAATTGATTAGGAAAAATTTTTTTTTAAAAAATAAATCTGATATATAATTAAAAATAACAAATCTTATGTCATATACTCCAACTTCTTGGCACTTCAATCTCGATGAGAAAGGAGACCGAATCTACGATGATCACATTTTAAATGTATTACAACAAAACCTATTAACTCTTTCAACTTTAATTGATGATATCAAAAGTGATGCTATAACAAATATTTTATTTGTTCAAAATTGGGCTAATTGCAAAACTGTAAAAGATCCAACTGTTCAAACTATTGCGATGTTTGCTTCAAAAATAATTGAAGGTCTTGGTGTTATCTTTACTGCAGGCACCGGAGCTGCTATCATTGCAACTGTTGCTTGTAAAATAGTAAGTGCTTTAATTACACACTTTGCTAATCCCCAATCAAAAGATTCTTATAATCAACTACAGTCAGTTGCAAGCGATTTAAAACTATCAATTGAAAAACATTGTTATTTTATTCAAGAGAAAATTGCTTTTTGGTTAGATGATTTAAAAACAGAATGGAATACAGAATTCGAATGTGTTGGTGCAAAACATCCAGAATTTATAGGACCAGTTAAGTTATCAGATTTAGCATTAGACAACTTCTTACCTAAAAAGGGAAGCACTGATTATGTTCATTGTAGAGAACAAATGAATAATTTTTCTACTTATGAAGCAGCTGCTTCTTTAATTCCTGTTAGATGGAGAATCAGAACTCACAGAGCATTTCCACCAGATGGTGTTTCTAATTTACTTTGTGGATGGCAAGTTGCCTTTTATAAAGTTTATAATAGAAACACTTGGGATAAGTGGAGAAATTCTGCTGACTTTCCAAATATACCTAGTAATTTATCAGATGACATTGAAGGACCAAATGAATATAACGAAGAAAGTAACGTTGGAGCTCACGCTCAAAGATTCATAAGTTGGTATAGTTCAAGCCGTGATTACTCTTGGTCCGATGGTTCTAAATATGATGATTCAAAATCTTGGTATGGTAGTAGATGGATGGGATTCTCTGGTAGAAACGATTATCAAATTGATGAATCAGACCACTCAAATCTTATTAAAGGAACTTCTTTCTTGGATTTAATAGATGATATCTTAAGTGGTGTTTATAATGCTTATGGTGATTGGTCAGCTAAAAACTCATTACCAAATGAACCTTCTTACTACTTGTGGTATAAAACTAAAAGAAAAAATGAACCAGAAATTATTAATGATAGAAGAGTTTGGACTTTAATGGGTAACGAAGCTTGTCAAGACTGGATATATGATTCAAATAGTATTTTTACTTGGGGTAGAGCTTATAGAGGGATTACTTTACATCACTACACATTAATAGATGAAAACGGAAACTATGCTCCAAAAGAGTTTTGTAATTGGTTATTCAAAGACAATGGTCACGGTAAAGTAAAAAATCCGGATGGAGTTACAGAGATTGGTGATGTTTATCACAACTGGGGATTATCTTTTGAATAGATCAAATCCCCAGTTCTTCAATTTTTTGTTGACGGATTAAATCAATTGGATAAAATCGAAAGTAGTTAAATATGTTACTAAAACCTTCTAATTTATACCAAATCTGATTATCTTGACAAAATACTTCTGTGACAAAATATTTTTCGCCAATTTTAAGTAATCGTTCATAATCTTTATTATCTCTACAGATAACAATCATTGACTCTTTTTACTTTTTAATACAGCGATGAAGAATATTCCAAAAATAAAAATTGGAGTTAAAATAGCTGTGATAATTTCTAATTTCATAATAATATTTTTAAATCATTTCTAATACTAACCTTTGAATTTTTTTTACTTCAGATCTAGTAAAACCACCAATTGTGACTAGTTGATTTTCTGTTCCAATAACTACTGAAGAGAAACCAATTAAAGGAGTGTTGGCATCGATAAAAGTGACTTGTGAATAAGGTATAACTTTTTCTTCAGAACTAAGAATGCCTGGTTTTTTAACCACAACAGCTTTATTTGTAAGTATAAGTTGAGTAGGGAAAATTTTATTTCCTTCTGTCAATCTATTGGATTCAAATTTTATCATAATTGGTTATTTCTACAAATATACAATAAAATATTATTTAATCAAATAAAAAAACCCACTTTTTGAGTGGGTTTTCAGATTTTTATGACTATTTACGCTTTATTTTTTGCGATAATAGACCAAATAGCTCCAGCTAAAGTAAGAACACCACCTGTGATTTCAGCCATAGTTGATTCGTCAACAAGACCTTTCATCACAACGATACCCCCTACAAAAGTAAGTGTGTGTCTTACGATTCCAAGCAATTGTTCTTTTGTTAGTTTCATAAGTTTATTTTTCTTTTATATATTAAACCAATATTAAATCAAATATATTTCTGGTTTTTTTACAGTTAAATCTTACGCCAAACACTTACTGGGTCGTTCTTTTTATCGACGCCAAATACTGATTTAAAAGGCTTTTTAAAGACTTTTACTTCTTGTCCATTGCCACTATGTGCGAATGATTTTACTGAACTAAATTCGTCTGTTCCAAAGGCGTAAAGTGGTTTGAATTTCCTATCTAAAGAACCTGTTTTAGTGATTTTAGTGACTTGATAACAAAAAGAATTAGAGTTGTTAACTCCTGTGTAAAAACGAGTAAGCACTAATCTTCTTTTCTGATCAACTTTCGGTGTGAATGTTTTAAAATTTTTCATCTTATTTAGAATTAATAACTTGTTTTATATTATCCGTTTCTATTAGAAAATCTGTATCATTACATTTATGAATGCTTGTAAATCCAGATGCGTAGGAATTTACAAATTTACATTTTATTTTCTCCCCATTTCTTAAAATCACAACTGTGTTACAACCTTTTGGTTTTGTATGATACTTATATAAAAAAATACCTGATACTATTAAAGTTAGTAATATAGATAGTTTTATTTTTTTCATTTGACAAAAATACTAATAATTTCCAAAACTTCAAAATTTAGTAGCAATTTATTAAACTAAAAAGTATCTCTTTTTTTACAATTGATTGATATATAAGATATGGAAATGATATTTTTTGTGTTGTCTATTTTTTCTATTTCTCTTGTTGTTTCTACAGTAATTAGAGATAGAAGAGAATATATTGAGTGGGAAAAGAGTTTAATTCAAAAAAGAGAGAAGAATTAATCTTCTCTCTTTTTCATAACAAATTTAATATTCTCCCAATTTGATTTTAGTGACTCTTTGAAGAATAGAGTCATGAAAATAACAATTGCAAAAGGAGGAGCTACAAAAATAGATCTAAGTGACCTAGTCCAAAATTTATTCTCAAAGTAACCTTCTTGTATTAAATAAGTTAAACAAGTTAGATTAAAAGACCATACTAAATAAATAGTAGTAAAGAAAAGTAAGTAAGAAAACACCATATAATTAATTTTTTATAAAGATACGTCAATATATCTTAAAGGTTGTCTAAATGTTAATAACTAACAGAGATTGTTGAAAATGTTATATAAATTAAACAATAAATGGTGTTTTTTATAAAATAGTATGGAGATTCAAGATATATTAAATGATATTTACTCAGAGTATGTTAGTATTAAAGTTGGTCAAAATAATCTAATTGTATCTGAATCAGAAGCAATATCTGCTAATTTCACAGACAAAATTTATTCTCCAGATGAGCTATATCAGGTAATTAAGAGAAAGAAAGAAATTATAAGTTCTGATAAAAAGTTTGTTTACGGAGAACTAAGAAAGTTAGGAGTAGAAACTCTCTTTAAAGAAATTTGTGAATTAAATAGTGACCTGGATACATTTGTAGATGTTGGTAGTGGAAATGGTAAGATATGTTTACATCTGTCACTTATTTCAGATTTTGAAAGTATAGTGGGTATTGAAATTGTCACCGGTAGACATTTATACTCGGTTGAACTTCTACAAAGCTTAGAACATGATTTTAGTAATGTGACTTTATTAAATGATGATATTATGTCAATTGAATTTGAAAGGCCGTGTGTTGTATTTACCAATGATGTTTGTTTTCCAGTTGCTCTTACAAAATTAATATTTGAAAACTTACCGGTTGGTTCACATTTTATAACCTCAAAAAATTTGGGAAATTCGGTTAAGGAAATATATTTAAATGTAACCTGGCAGAGTGATTTATTTAGATGGTATTATTATATTAAAAATTAATATATAATAAAAAAATCACTACTATGGCAAAAGCAAGAAAAGAAGGTAAACCTAAAAGAAATAGGGGTAATCTAGTAAAAAAAATTAAAAGAATTAGAAATAACGAAGAGTTATTAAAAAAATATCAAACAGAAACCCATTAAAAATGGGTTTTTTTATTCCAATATATATTAAACAAAAAATGAATTATATATGGCAGAAGTAAAAGGCACAATTAAAATATTGGAAAACAAAATCATACTAAAAACCAAAGATAAAACAGAAACATATATTAAAAGATATCAAATCAGTGATTTAAGTTGGATTGAATTTAGAGGAGACATTTATGAGTTAGAACTTGACTCTGATGTTGACTCTGAAGATTGATTAAATCTTATTTTATCTTTTAATTCTAAAATTTTATAAATACCAACAGAGCCAAGTTGTGGAAACTTACTATGGTTCTCTTTAATCCATTTGATATCAGAAAGTCTTTTAAGACTTTGAATAACAAGCATAGTAGTCATTCTTTTTTTCCACTCAATTTTATTCCAGTTATTAATTAAATACTTTTCACTGACTTGAATGTAAGAGTCTCTTTTCTTATATTTAACCACTTTCTCTTTAAGTGTTTTGGAAATATCATCCCATCTAAACCCGAGTTGTATTTGTTCAATAACAACTTTATCAATATAAGATATTACTTTATCTGGACTCATTTAATTTTTTAATTTCAATTTTATAAAAATCAGTTATGTTTTGAATACTTGGTTTTGGGGTTTTCTTTTTTAATAAAGTAATTAAATTTTGTTCGGAAATGTTGTTAAATTTTAAAGTGAATCCTGTTCTTTTAGATTTTGAAATCCTTAAGTAATTATCAGTTAGATTATAATTGTTAATTTCTCCAGAATCTAATTTATCATTAAGTAGTTTGACTACTTTGGCTTTTGTGAAAATATTCATATACAAATATAATAAAAAATTAAAATATATACCTTATGTATGATAAAGAAAATGTCGAAATGAAAGGATTAGGTGACTTAGTTGCTAAAGTGACAAAAGTAACAGGATTGGATAAAGTTGCTGACAAAGTGGCTAAAGGATTAGGATTTGAAGATTGTGGTTGTGACCAAAGGCAAAAAGATTTAAACCAATCATTTCCATTTAAATTTCCTAAGAATCGATAATTTAATCAAACAAATTTTTTAGTTTATTATCTCTTAGTTCCTGAATAACTCTTTCTTTTAAGAATCGATAAGATGATCTTTTGCCTGATTTATGAATATATCGTAGTTTTATATAATCGTCTTCAACACTATAACCATCATAGTTCCAATATTCTGCTATGATTGCTTTTAACTTTAACAGGTTAAAATACTCTTCTACATTTTTGTTATTTATCATTTGAAATAACTTTTTGGTTTATAATTAGGATCTATATCATCTTCAAAATATTGAAGTTCTTCTAATCTAACTATTAATTTACCAATCTGGTCTAATCTATCAAATTCTTCCCAGTCTCTATTTCTGCGAGCAAATATTAATTGTTCAATTGTTAATTGCTCAGAAATTAAACATATATTATACTCAAGAATATCTTTATTCATTTAGAATTAAGCATTCTTTTTCTTTTCACTAGTGATATAAAAATGATAGATAATTAGACTTGCTACAAAAGTGGTGGCTGTTCCCCAAGCTAAAGATTCATTGAGTTCACCACTTGTATATGTTAAAAACGTAGCGATAGAGCTTAAAATAAAGCTGATTAGCCAGATAAATAAGATTGGACTGTATCTTTTCATAATTTTTATTTTTTATAGTTAATGTTTTTCTAAAAGTTCAATATATAAACTTATGAGAGTTATCATAGCTTTGTTATTTTCAATATTTCTTACTTGTTCTTTCACACAAGATACAATTAAATATGGTGTTGATATTGTAATCTACAAAGAAGGCAAAATACAACAAAAAGAATTTAATAGTAGTAAAAATTATATTAAAATAGTTTATCAGTATGACCAATATGGTGTTTTGATTCGTAGGTGGTGGTATAATAAAGAAGGTAAGTTAATTGGTGTGGTTTTAGATGATTAACTACCAAACAAGTAAGCTGCTGTAAAAATACCTAACCAGATAAGTCCTTTAATTAAAAAAAACAAAAATCCGACCAAACCTATACGTTTTAACCATTTTTTCATAAAGTATATATACAAAAAAAGGAGACCATAGTGTCTCCTGTAAATTATTTTACGATTTGTGATTTAATCTCTTTTGCTCGTATGATGGCAACTTCTCGGTTTTTAAAGCCAGTTTCTACCATATTTTTACCACGGAAGATGCCGATTTCAGTAGATTTGGTAACTGTTTTACCTTTTACGGTAGCTGTTTTGTCAATTTGACGAACTTTTAGACCTTCAACTTGTCCGATAACTTTTCCGAAATTTTTCTTAATTGCCATTTTTTTAATTTTTAAGTGATTAATAATACAATACAAATGTAATGTGATTTTTTTATTTTTCCAAATTTTTTTGTAAAATATTTTTACAATTTTCTTTCCATTCAAAATGGTCAACATGTATAGCTCTACACTTATCTTTACTCTCGAAAATATCCATTAGTTCAACATCATCGTCGTCTAAGTGAAATAAAAATCCTTTATCTTTTAGAAAGATAGATTTAGATTCCATACAAGTAAAGTAAATATTATCTTTTTTGATACCACAATCTTCTGCAACGTCAAATAGTTTTTGATTCTGTCCCTTTATCCAATGCCAGTTTTTTTTCATAGCAGATTCATCATCAAATCTTGATGTTACAATCCACACTTCGTAACCATCATTTACCAATTCTTTGGCAAAACTCTGAACATCCTTTCGAGATAGTGTGCTATCAAAATCAAAACTGACTTTCATTTAAATTTCTACACCAAAGGTTTTCATTATGTCTTCCGCGGTAACTTCTGCAAGAATAGTATTTAAGGAATCTTCGTCTTCTTCCGAAGAAAAATATTCTGTAATATCCTCTACTTCAAATTCAATATTGGCTTTAGTAAAGTAAGTTTTTAACTTTTCAAGATTGAGAATATTTGTGACCATAACAGTGGTCAACTTATCTTCTTCATCAAGAAGGTCTACTGATACTTTTATATCTAAAGTTGCAAGAAAATTTGCATCTTCTTCAGAAATATTTTTGACGAGGTCTTTATTTTGTTCGTCAGTTAGATTTGTGCTAATTTTATAAACTCTCATAATAATTATATTAATTCTCTACAATAAAGATTAACTAAAATAACTTTAGCCAGTTTAAATTCTTTTGCTCTATTTAATCGCAAACCATGAGTTGATGCTATGCTTTGCAAATAAGGATAAGCCTGTGTAATTGTCATTCTACTAACTTCCATAATTTTTAGTTTTCTTTATCTGTGATTTCTTTATCTTTTTTTTCATAAGACTCATAATACATAAGGTTGACAATGATAGCTGCCAATCCAAAAATTATCAACGCCATGCCTCTATCATCTTCAGATGCTACAGAGTGATTAAGAGATCCAACTAAATAACTGAATCCAATAAATACAATAAGTGCGATAATTCCTGTAATTTTTAAGTGGTCTTTGACTCTTTTTTGGTCCATTGTTTTAATTTTTATTTATACAAAGATAATAAAAAAATTATAAATCAAAAACTTTTGGAATTAAATTTTTTGTTTCTATTCTTTCCATATAAGCAACAACTTTTAAATTATAAATAATATTTTCATTATTGAACCTTGCGACCTCAACTGTTTCAATAATTTCATTGTCGGAAAAAGAGTCACAAAACTCCTGAGCTAAAGAATGGTCTTTAAAATAGTAACTTTTTTCTTGAGAGATAATCTCAAACAAGTAGTGTGGTGGAACCTCATCAGTTAAATGTGTCCTAGTGACTTTCCACAGAACTCCGGGAAGTTCAAATTTAATCATGTCCATAAAAACTATTTATTTTTTATAATCATCTTCATTAGCGATAACGTGTTTATTTACAAAATTCCAAATTTTAGTGCCTTTTTTATTAACATGTATCCAAATCGACAGTGATAATAAACCAATTGTTATCAATGCTAATGCAATTAATACCAATAAAATTTTTAAAAAAATCATGAGTTCATTGATTTTATATCAGAAATGCGATTTAGTAGATTTTGATTATAGTTATCAAAGTATCTTTTTCTGTCTCCCGGTGTCATTGAGTTAAATTTAGGATCAACAATCTCTTTAGGTAGAATTGTTTTTACCCCAACAACAAAGTCTTCTCCTTGAACCTTAGATGAAGTGAAATAACTTTTTAATTTTAAGATTAATTTGCTCATACTCGTATATTTTATACAAATATAAGGAATTGTTTTAAATAAAAAAAGAGATGTTAAACATCTCTTCCGAAAATTTTCTTTTCTATGTAATCGTCAATTTCTGATTTAGTTCCTTTCTTTAATTCTTTATGAATTTTTTTAGTTACTTTTTTAAGATCGGAAATTGCCTTATTAAATTCTGAAAAAGATGGACATTCCTCAATCGAGTCAGATTTCTCTGATTTTTTTTCATTTGATTCTTCTAATTCATCCATTTTATTTAACATATCATCAATTTCTGCTTCAGTATAGTCAGTTAATTTATGGGTTACTGGATTATACTCAGTTCTTGAGTTTCTAACAAACTGTTGTCTATCTGAATTAGGAGTAAAACTTCTTTTAGCTTTTTTAAGTTTTTCTTTTTCAGAGTCCCAATTATTACAGAAATCCGAATAATTTGACACTTTAGAATTTGCATTATATTTATCCATAAAGAATTCTTAATTTTCTTTATATATTAAAATAAAAAAACCACTTTAATAAGTGGTTTAATCTAAAATCTGATTGATTTTTTCTTCTCGATAACTTGAAATATCTACATCCACTTCGACTACTTCATAAAAAGAAATCGTAACCATTTTACAATATTCATTTACCTCATCTTCATTTGCTAAATGATGTAGTCTGTTTTCAGTAGAATCCCAATTGTATTTTTTTTTAACTTCACCATACTTTTTGATAAGTGAGTTATTAAACTTCTCAAATTCACTCCATTCAACATTTACACAGTTATCGTACTCATATGCAAAATCAGTTATTGAAGTTTGTTTATATTCTTCTATGTTAAGTTCTTTTAACTTTTCTTCTGCATCTTTTTTTGAGAAACAAACAATTTTTGGAGTTCCTCCTTCAGTTTCGTTATAAATACTATCATCATATTCATAACCTTTTTTCATTACAATGTAAGCTTTATTCATTTTCTACTTTATTTGTTAATTGATGTTTTACTAATTCTTTATAATATTCACAATTTTCTAATAGATAATCATGAGTTCCTTCTGCTAACAATTCTCCTTGCTTAAGAACAAAAATCTTATCACAGTTTTTAACTGTTGAAAGTCTATGTGCGATTATAATAGATGTCTTTTCTTTAGAAACTGCGTCTATTGATTTCTGAACTACTCTTTCACTTACTGTATCTAAAGCAGAAGTTGCTTCGTCAAAGATAAGGATTTCTGGATTTTTAGCCAAAGCTCTGGCTATTCCAATTCTTTGTTTTTCACCACCCGATACTTTAGCTCCACGCTCACCAACGATAGTGTCCCAACCATGTTCTAGTTTTTTATAAAAGGCATCGATACGAGCCATCTTTGCTATCTTATTTAACTCATCATCTGTTAATAACTTCTCTGTTCCATAAGAAATATTTTCACGAATACTTTTATCGAACAAATTAACTTCTTG
>JACCDP010312836.1_pt1 | contig 33409 bp, 32 predicted proteins | sample 7445841 | NCBI WGS metagenome assembly JACCDP01 (sample SAMN15323441, study PRJNA562643) | freshwater metagenome | isolation source: river surface water | place: USA:Blue River Watershed | collected 2017-08-17 | reverse complement strand
TTTACGCGAGGTGCTGGTGTGTAGCTAGCAAATACATAAAATCTATCCGCATTTGCTCCCATCCAGTCGCCGAGTAAAAAACCAGCACTTGAATAATTTTGAGCAGGTAGAAAATTTCGGTAGACAAAGGGGCGTATCCTTGTATACTCAGCACCTATAGTTAGATAAGGCAGGCCAACATCTGTAACGTTGCCCCCAATTGTATAGCCAATTTGATTGCGACGCTCTAGCTCATTAAAAATCTTTGAAACTTTTATTTCATCTACTAACAATGTTGTATAGAGATGTGTGTTGCGCAACTGATTACGTGAACTTAATTGAAAAAAGAACTGTCCATTGGAACCACGCGTAATATTATTGTTACCACTATAATTATCAAAGGCCTTAAAAAACATCACCGGAATAAAATAGCTCAATTTCAATTGATCTGTATAAAGCATCGATTCACCAAGCATCGCATGTAATCCTTTTTTGATTCGGATATCAATGCTATGCTGCGCCATAAATTTTGGGACCATTACTTCGCGTACGCCACCCCAGATACCGCTTGGAATGGTGTAGGATTTAGCAGAATCTGGAATATCAGATTTTAGCCAGGCATGCGTATAATTAAATCGTAGCCAATTGGTGGGTTGCAGATCAACGCGGATGTAAGGATAAGTAGGTGCTTTATCAGAAAGTACCACTTGTCCTCCCTTACCATAACCCCAGGTGAGATAATCTTGTCCTATTGAAACCATTCCTTTTTTAAAGGCATAAGACAAATGCGCTCTGATTTCGGTGTAATTAATGTTCTTATTGTTGAAGAGACTGTTTTTTATATACCCTGTTTCCATCGCCGCCTCAATGCTCTGTTTGGAAGTATCTAGCAGAGAACCTTTTTCAGTTATATCCTGAAAGGAGAGTTGGTATCCCCATCGCTTTGAAATACTCCCAATAACATTAACCCCGATACTTCTTTTAAAATAATTAATCGAGTCAGAGGCGACTAGCTGTCCGCTCACAATGGGAAATAACTGATAAGAAAAATCAGGACTTTGCTGGCGTAGCTTGGGATGAAGTGCTGCCGTTTTGTAAAGTGATTGATAAAAAGCGAGTTCTTCATTTTCTATCGAACTAAGCTTTTGATTTTGCAGCGCTAAGGAGTCAAGTGCAGCCAAAATCAAGTCCATTCGCAGCGGCTTCATATTGTCATTCCACTCCACTAACCCTTTTTGCGCTAAACGAGAAAGGTAATTATTTACTTCGTGTGTATGACGTTCAAAGACAGGTTGTGCTAATGGGTTGCCATTAATACTAAAAGTGAAAATCAACAACAGAGTGGCAACACGCAGCATAGATTACATTTAAACAGGAACTGTTTTAGCCACTTCTGCGGCAATCCATTCGTAAGTTTTAGCCATGCCTTCGCGTAAGGGTCTAGAGGGGGCCCATCCTAACTTAGACTTTATTAATGTGTTATCAGAGCGACGACCACGCACCCCTTCATAGCTTACGAGCTTGTTGTAGATATTTAGCTTCTTTCCTGAGATATCCATTACCATCTTAGCCAGGTCATTTAAAGAGATCATCTCTTCTGATCCAATATTTACCGGTCCTTCAAAATCACTATTCATAAAGCGCTCTACGGCTTCGAGACATTCATCGATATATAAAAAGGAACGAGTTTGTAACCCATCACCCCACACTTCTACTTCCCCCCCATCATCTGCCTCTGCTACCTTACGACAGATTGCAGCTGGTGCTTTTTCTCTTCCACCTGTCCAGGTGCCTTCCGGACCAAATACGTTATGAAAGCGGGCAATACGCACTTGCATACCATGATTTCGTGCAAAAGCTTGGAATAAACGTTCACTAAATAATTTTTCCCAACCATAATCACTATCCGGTTCTGCTGGGTATACATAACTCTCTGCACAGTTAGGATTATTAGGATCTTTCTGGTTATATGCTGGATAAATACAGGCAGAGGAAGAGTAGAATATTTTCTTAACCCCTTTTAAATAGGACTGTTGAATAATATTCAGATTGATAGATGCCGAATTGAACATCAAATTGGCATCATTTTCTCCGGTAAAAATATACCCAGCCCCACCCATATCAGCCGCTAATTGATAAACTTCGTCAAAGGGTTGATCCAATACTTTTTCTACCACCTCCTGACGGGTTAAATCGCCTATAATAAATTCATCTGCCGGAGAGGGTGCAAACTCATGGTGTTTGATATCCACCCCACGCACCCAGCAACCTTCTTTTTTTAGTTTTTTTACCAGATGTCCACCAATGAACCCTCCGGCTCCACAGACCAGTACTTTTCGCATATCAAGTTCTTTTTCGCAGGTAATACTTGATTAAATCAACCATTGCCAGTATCGCGAATTTAGGTACAATTTCTATATAGCGTTTCCATAAACGACGGGGCTCTTTTACCAAACGAAAGAACCATTCCAATCCTGCACGTTGCATCCAATGAGGAGCTTGCTTTAATCGACCTGTGTGAAAATCAAAAGCTGCCCCCACCGTAATGATAAATTTCACCTTCACTCGCTTTGACAACTCAAATGCAAATTTCTCCTGTTTGGGAGTACTAAGCCCAACCCAAATAACTTGGGCTTGAGATTGTTTGATTTTCGAAACTAACTCTTCCCAATCAGCTTCCTGTATCGGGCTAAATGGTGGGCTATATGTGCCTACCACATTGTAATTACCCAATTTTAATTCAGTGGCTACTTTTAGTTCTTCTGGCACGCCCAGTTTGCCCCCACAAAAAAAATGAGCCACTTCCGTAGAAGAAGTGGCTTGCATAACCCCCGCAAAAAAATCAGGACCGTAACAACGACCCATTTGGGAGTATCCCTTTAAACGGCCCCACCAAACCAGCGGCATGCCATCGGGGAGGTTCCAATAAAAATGCTGGAGAATCGACTTAAAGGAAGCGTCTTTGTTGGCTTCTACTAAACCATGGGCACCGGTGGCACTGATGCACAGGGTTTGATCTGCACTATTAACAACAGCACTTAATTGCTCAGCAATTAATGGAATTGCTCTTTGTAAAGAATCCTCGTAAATGCGAATACCATGGAACTGTAACAAGGTTCGACATTAATTAAGAAGCCATAAGATTTTTGTACCAGCGACAGATAGCTATAAAAAGGAAAGTCAAAAATGCTCCAATAAAGGTACCACCTATTGTAAATAAAATCTTATTAGGCTGTATTTTTTTTAACGGAGAATACGGCATATCAATGACTGTAAGTGTGGGAATAGCTGAGTCGTTCATGAATTTAAAAGTCTCTAAATTCTTTTGGGCCTCGCTATACATTGCCAATAACATTTGCTCACGAACAGCAAGTTTTCTGAGTTCTACCTTATCTTCCTGAAATAATAATCCAAAAGACTGATCAGTGGTTCTAGCATAAGAAGACTGCACTCTGGACAATTCAAATTTGATACTATCTACCTTTTTTTGAAGAACGAGTACATTATTCGCGGCAGATGTAATCATTTGCTCAACATAGAAATCTCTTAGTTTATTATATATTTCTTTTGTTAATACAATTGCAAAATCTTCATTTGTATGAGTTGCAGAAAGCGTAACTACTCCAGACTTTTTATCATAAGACTTAGTGATAATACCATCTCCCTTCTTTGGAATCAAGAGTGCTTCTAACATCTTTATAGCTTTTCTCTTAGGGAAGGCCATAGACTCGATTGATGAATCTTGATTATTAAATGTAATCCCATTGAGTAGACTATCTTTTTCCCAATTTTTATGTAAATTGTTGATTCGAATCAAGCTGTTGGCTAAAATTTCATTTTTACCTTCGATTTGAACTTCGGACAAAAGTGCAGAACCAACAATTCGATCAGAACTCGCAATTTCAATGGTTCGTTCTAAAGGTGAACCCATTGTATTGCCACCTAAGACAGACCCCAGTCCACCCAACATGCCGCTAAGTCCTGACGAAGACCCCTCACTTTTAACGACAAACCGAAGCTCTGATTTGTACTTGACTTTCGCAAGTTTAGCATAGACAAAACCTAGCCCTCCACCAAGCAAACCAATAGTTACAATAGGGAAAATACTCCTCCATAAAAGCCCAAACCAAGATTGAATCATCTTGATGAGGTCTTTAAAACTTATTTCGTCATCGTGCGGTTGAATTTCTGTAGGATGGCTCATTAATAGCTTTTTATAAAACAACTGTAAAGCTACTGTAAATATTAGAAATTAACGACCATGGCATCTGCTCCTATATGTACATTTTTTGCTTTCCCTGTAACAGTTACCGTCACCCCATTAATTTTAAAACTCTATTATTCCATCTTTACGGAGGTGGCCACTTTTTGGACGGGCGCTTCCACTTTTTTAGTTTCTACTTTCAAGGCCTTGGGGTTGCGGCCTCTCTTAGCTGGAGTCGCTGGAGCTTCACCTTTTGTCTCTTTTGGTTTGCGACGTCCTTTAGCTGGGGGAACTACCGTTCCGATACGTTTTAAACGGGTTCGAAAATTATAGATAGTGGCCACAGTCACATTATAAAAATTGGCCAATTATTTTGCATACTTACCTTCACCCAGCTGTTTGACTATTTGAAAAACATCTTCGTTGGACAATCTTTTTTTGCGCATAACTATTTATTAATTGAATACGCTTATTGTTCTAAAAAATTAATTAGTGTGGACCACACTAATTATAAGGCCTTTTTAAATTGATTATCAAACAGCTATTCCTTGTTTGCGAACCGAATCGCGCAATGATTAAAATTATACTAATAGAATTTAAATTTAATTATCTTCTTCTAGGTTGAGAACTTTTATTTTCCAAATCCTTTGTTTGCTGAGCCTTCCCTTTTATAAAAGCAGTCACCAAAGATGTTAATCCTCCAACCCCTAAAACTACACCTGTCCATTCGTGACCAGAAATAATTATATAATTAGCTGACCCTAATGCGGCAAGACCAATAAGGAAAGCTAGTAATTGTCCAAGATTACTTTGAAACAATTGACCTGAAACTACTTTATTCTCCATCTTAATTCGATGGTTTAATTGTTTTTCTGCCATTAGCATTATTCTTTCCGCGCCATTGGGGATAATTTCAGAATATTGAGCTAATGTTTCAGGATCTGGAAGCGGTCCAGAATGGGTTTTATGCATTGTTACAAAAACACTCTTAATAATGCGCTGAATTTTTTCTTTTTTTATCCCCTCAAAAATTTTTGGATCAGTTAATGAAAGTTGTTTTTCAATCTTTTTTAACTCGTCCTCCGATTCAGGTTTTACATTGCTAGTTAATTCTGACATAGTTAAAAGTCTAACTTTATTAAGGGAGCTTTGCCTTCTACTTTATTTTCTATAACATCATTAAAATCTTGACCAATCATACTAAAGTCGTTTGCAAGAGCTTGGTAATCAGCCTCAACTCCGGTCATAGAGCCGTTATAATTGTAAAAGTTTCCTGCTAAATTTATTACTGTCGCAGCTCCTGATATAAATGTAGAAGTTGAATATAAAAGACTCGTATTAAATCTTCTTAGTTTTTTCATAAAATTCAAAGTCATTACGTCGGGATTATTTTATACTTTGCAAACATAATGGAATTTATATTGGTTTTAAGGTACCTAAAATTGCCCGATTTTTAAGTTTTGAATGGTCCGAATTAGTGGGAGGAGGTCACACTTGCACCATGTGCCAAGAAAGAAAGTAATTATTATAATTTTATAAACTGAAAATCCACATTATAAGTGGGTTGAATTAGACAAAAGAATGTGATTTTAAGACTTTCCTGTACCCATAAACTCGCCCATGGTTAAATGCCCATCTGCACTTATACCCTTGCGTTTAATCACGTTTAGAAAAGTCATCCACAGAATTCGAATATCTAAAATAAAAGATTGTTTATTAACATACTCGACATCAAAGCGAAATTTTTCTTCCCATGAGATTTTATTGCGCCCATTAACCTGAGCCCAACCAGTAATTCCAGGCTTTACCTCATGACGGCGTGCCTGGTCTACGTTATATCGCTCCAGATATTGCATTAATAAAGGTCTTGGACCTACCATACTCATATCACCTTTTAAGACATTTATCAATTGTAGTAATTCATCTAAGGAGACAGACCTAACGAACTGACCTATTTTGGTTAAACGGTCCTCGTCAGGCAGCGGATTGCCTTTTTCATCAAAAGCATCACGCATGGTTTTGAATTTGATGATTTTAAATGGTTTTGCTTTGTAGCCTGGACGTTCTTGTAGGAAAAAGATTTTCCCCTTAATAGTCAATGCTAAGATCAACATGATTAATCCTATCACGGGTGATAATAGGATTAGTAGTAGAAACGAAGCCGTTGTGTCTAAAAGAGGTTTAAAAAAGCTTTTATACAAGGTATTCTTACTTTTTAAAAATTTTCGTCAGTACTGAAAAAATTCTATCAAAGTCTTGCTCTTTCAGGCTAGAACCACTTGGCAAACACAAGCCTTGTTCAAAGAGTCTTTCACATACGTCTGTTCCATAATATTTCGTTCCCTGGTAGACCGGCTGCATATGCATAGGTTTCCAGAGTGGACGTGACTCAATATTTTCGGTTTCTAAAGTTATGCGAACCTCTTCTCTGCTTATTCCTCCAGTTTGTTCTGGATCAATTAATATGGCTGTTAGCCAGTAATTACTGAAATAATCGCTAGAAGGTTCTGTATGGATGCTTATTCCTTCAATCCCTTTGAAAAATTCACGATAGCGTTGATTATTGGTTCTACGTTGTTTGACCCGTTCTTCTAATACTTCCATCTGTCCACAGCCAATACCTGCCACAATGTTACTCATCCGGTAGTTGTAACCGATCTGGGAATGTTGGTAATGCGGGGCTTCATCTCTTGCCTGGGTAGCTAAGAATCTAGCTTGATCGATGTAGTTTTTATGTTTTGCGACTAGAGCACCTCCACCACTGGTCGTAATTATTTTATTTCCATTAAAGCTCAAGGCAGACATTAAACCAAAAGTTCCACATGCTTGTCCTTTAAAACTAGAACCTAATGCTTCTGCGGCATCTTCAATAACCGGAACATCGTATTTCTCTGCGATCGTCTGAATCTGGTCTATTTTGGCAGGCATACCATATAAGTGGACAGGTATGATGGCTTTAACATTCTTATCTTTATTATCAATCAAAGCTTTTTCTAAAGCTTCTGGACACATATTCCAGGTTTCTGGCTCAGAATCAATAAACACAATTTCAGCTCCTTGATAGCTTACCGGATTGGTGGTACCACAGAATGTGAAACTTTGTACCATTACTACATCTCCTGTCTTAATATTAAGCATCCGTAAAGCCAAATGTAATGCTGCTGTACCTGAGGTTAAAGCAGCTGTATGAAATTCTGTTGAAGGAGAAAGTGAAGCAGAAATTGCCTTTTCAAACAAGTTGACATTGGGACCTAAAGGGGCTACCCAATTGGTATCAAATGCTTTTTTTACATATTTTTCCTCGGTGCCCCCCATGTGTGGGGAAGAAAGCCATATTTTACTTTTCATTATTACATCTAATGGGTTTAGCAGGAGAACCGAAAGAAGTACAATAATCTGGTTGATCATGTATAACTAGTGAACCTGCTCCAATTATTGACCATTGACCGATTTTTATATTCTGGATAACTGTGGAACCTATTCCAATTAATGTTCCCTCACCAATAACTACACCGCCTGCCAAAGAACAATTTGGTGCAATGTGAACAAAGTCTCCTATAATACAATCATGATCAACACAGGCACCCGAATTGATGATACAATGCTTTCCTATTTTGGCGCCCGACTGAATGATTGCTCCCGCCATTACTACTGAGCCTTCTCCAATTTCAACATCCTTAGATAAAATCGCGTTCGGATGAATGAATGATTTCCAAATCAAATTAGAATTTATATTGTAGATTTTATATCTAGATTGATTATTACCAATTGCTATAATAGCACCTCCCTTTATCCCTGGATCGATTGGACCTAAAAATGTCACACCCCAGACATCCACCATTTTAACCAAGTTAGGATTATCATCATATAAACCATTAATTTCATAGCCTACTAACTTTATTAAATCAATTATGACTTTAGCGTGACCGCCAGCCCCCAAAATAAAAAGTGAATCTTTATTCATTTTGATTATTAGTATTATATCTCATGGTCCACTAATTAATTAGAATTAATTACTATTTATTAATGTCTTAATTATTAAATTGCAAGTTAGTTCTACACTGTAATTTTTAATTAGAAAATCTACAGCTTTTGATCCTCGCTTTAGATTCAAGTGTTTATTAGATAATTGCTTCTCAACTTCACAAGTAAGAGCATACAAATCTCCATTTTCTACCCAGAATCCTAAGCCATTCTCTGATATAATTTTACCTAAATCAGTATTTACATCAGTAGCGGCCCAAACAGACATGTTATTTTCAAGATAGCTTAATAGGCGTGATGGAAAATTTGGGATAGTAAATCTTGAATCTAACAAGATTAGTCCTGCATCTCCATTAATTGCAATCTCATCAAAATCTTTCTTTAATAGTTGAGGTAATAGTATAGCATTTACAGGTCTATTTTTTTCAAACCAATTCTTTAACCTAGTAAACTCCGTGCCATTTCCAACTACGAAAAAGAAAAGACGAACATCGGTTTTATAGTGATCTAAAATTTTGATCAAGAAGTTTATACCCTGAGGTTTACCTAAATTTCCTCCATAAATGCATATTAAAGCATCTTCTGGTATATTCCAGTTTTTTCTGAAATTTATATCGAATACCTTGGGAGTATCTAACCATTTCAGATCAATGCTATTCGGATTTATTTCGACTTTTTCGGGTGTTAAGTATGAATGGTGATGCAATAGATAAATCCTATTGGCTTCGGACATACATCCGATTACATCGGATAGTTCGTACAATTTCCTTTCTATTCTTTTAAAGTATCTATGTAAAAAACCGTCTTCTTTAATCATTCCTAAGTCCACAGCATTTTGAGGAAAAATATCTTTAAGGAGAAGATAAGAAACGGCCCGATCTCTAACCTTAATAAACTTGATTACAGCATTATAAGTTATTGGCGGAGTGCTGTATAAAACGAGATCAAATTTAAAACCGACTAAATATTTCTTTACAGCTCTAAATAGCAACCAACTCAAAGAAAGTGTAGCCAAACCTTTTTCAATCAGTCCGGTTTTCTGCAGATTGAGCGACTTTACATATAAAATATTTATACCATGAATAGTTTCTAGCCTAGTTTTACCAAGATATTTACATTCTTCCGGGCAAACAACAAATACCTGATGTCCCTCATCGCGGAACTTACGGATTAGATCGGTGTATATTCCCTTCTCTTCAGGTTCGGTGATCCTGATCGCAGTAAGAAATAATATATTTTTTGAACTTATTCTTTCCAAACTACTCTCTTGATATAATCTGTGTAAGAAATTATGATTCTGAGTACTTTGTCAGAAACATTTGGCATATTGTAATCAGCTACCTGACGATAAATTTTGTCTGAGCGCTCCTCACTTTCTAGTAGTTCTAATCCCTGTAAAATACGTTCGGGATTTAGTGCTACCATCATAACCGATGCTTCCTCCATTCCTTCAGGCCGCTCATGTGCTTCACGAATATTTAAAGCCGGGAAATTCAAAATAGATGACTCTTCAGTGATGGTACCGCTATCGGACAATACTGCTTTTGCATTCAGCTGAAGTGCCACATAATCATTTAAACCAAAAGGTTTTTCTAATTTGATTAGTGGATTGATTTTAACTTGTTTCTCGTCGATTTTATTTCTAGTTCTGGGATGGGTAGAAACTATAATGGGCAAAGCATATCGTTGTGCCATTTGGTTCAATGTATAGAATAAATTTTCAAAGTTTTTTTCAGAATTGATGTTTTCTTCTCTGTGTGCTGAGACCACAAAGTATTTCTTCTTCTGTAAACTTAACTTATTTAGAATGTTCGAGGAATTTATCCTTGGCATAAAATGGTGTAAAACCTCATACATTGGGCTACCTGTTTTAATTACCCTATCTGGAGGCAGCCCTTCTCTCAGCAAATATTCACGTGCAATTGTACTATAAGTCAAGTTAACATCACTAATGTGATCGACAATTTTACGGTTAGTTTCTTCAGGAACTCGCTGATCAAAACAACGGTTTCCCGCTTCCATGTGAAATATAGGAATATGCCTTTTTTTTGCAGGAATTGCACTCATACATGAATTGGTATCGCCCAATACTAAGAGTGCATCGGGTTGCTCTTTTTCTAAAATTGGATCGATATGAATCAAAATTTGCCCAATAGTTTCAGTAGCGGTCTTACCTGCAGCATTTAAAAAGTAATCGGGCTTGCGTAGATCCAAGTCTTCAAAAAAGATCTGATTTAATTCATAATCATAATTCTGACCGGTATGTACCAATATATGCTCAATTGCAGGGGACTGATCTAATCTGGCTAAAACACGTGAGAGTCTTATGATTTCAGGTCGTGTTCCAACAACCGTCATTACTTTTATTTTTTTTAGCATACTATACTATTTCAAAATAGGTATCCGGATTTGCTGGATCGTAAGGCTCATTAATCCAAAATACGGTGTAGAGTTCTTCATTCCCAACATTTGTTATATTATGTGTATACCAAATCGGCATATCCACAAAAGCCGGTTCATTTCCATCTAATTCAAACTCTATTAACTCTTCGGTTCCAATTTTACGTAATTGTAATCGTGCTTTACCTTTGATAACCGAAAATCTTTCAATTTTTCTGGTATGGAAATGATTCCCTCTAGTTATACCGCTTTTAGTTGTCGAAAATGAGACCTGTCCCCCAATTTCTGACCTAATCAACTCTGTGAAGGCACCCCTGTCATCGGTATGTTGTTGATACTTGGCCGGGAAATGATTCTTCAAATCAATATATGATCGAAAAGTATTGAACAAGTTAAATTCAAATTTAAAGCTAAGGTCCGGAAGTCTACCATGGTTGATATAATTTTCTTTAAAATTCATCAACAAAGTCAATATTTTGGATACTCTACATGATGTTGAATGCGGGATTTTTAGTGCTTGGCTGTTGGTTTGGTTATCAATTATTTGAAGAATTTGCTGAACTAATTCATCCACATATATTAGATTCAAATCTGCATTATACTCTATTTTGGGGGTTTCCCCATAATTAAGCTGATGAGAAAATGTCGCTATAACTGAATTATAGTAAGGTTTTCCGAATGGACCGAAAATATTAGGAATGATTAATCCAGTGAAAATACCACCCTGTTCTTTGACGCAAGCTTGAAGTTTGAATCTTGCTTCTTTTTTTGATCGACCGTAAGGGTTATCATTTTCCTCCTGCGATGATGAAGAAAAAATGATATGGGGATTGGACTGGGTTCTTTTTATCGCTGCGATAAGTTTTTCAGTAAGATCTATATTGGTCTTGTAAATAACCTCAGGATCATGATGACGATTCATTCCAGCCAAATGAACAATGACATCACTCTCTTGTACAAATTTATCTAAAAGGGCATCATCCCCGAAAAAAGACTTTTCAAAATTAACTCTAGTATACTTTTGATTCAACAATCCTAGAGTATTGTAAAGATGAGTCCCAACAAATCCGTTTTGCCCCGTTATTCCTATCCTCTTCATTTTCATGCATTAAGAAGGGTATTGTTCAGTATGTGTTTCGCCGAGCACATCCTTTCTTATCATCGGCAATTTCAGCAGTAACTGCTTCATTCCTTCAACATCTAATCTTTTAGTATTATGGGAGTGGTATTCATCGTTAAGGTTGATGAGTTGTTCTCCCTCTGAAAAATATTGTTCATAATTCATATTTCTGTTGTCGGCAGGGATACGGTAATAGTCACCCAAATCCTGGGCTTTTACCATGTCCTCCCGGTTCACTAGGGTTTCATATAACTTTTCCCCGTGACGGGTACCAATTACTTTAATTTCTGACTTGGATTGGTACAAATCAATCAGGCTCTCTGCTAAAACTTGTACAGAAGCAGCAGGCGCTTTTTGTACAAAAAGATCACCCTGTTTAGCATGTTCAAACGCGTATAATACCAGATCCACTGCATCTTCAAGGGTCATCATAAACCTGGTCATATTAGGGTCAGTAAGAGTAAGGGATTTTCCTGTTTTAATTTGATCAATGAATAAAGGGATAACAGACCCTCTTGAAGCCATTACATTTCCGTAACGAGTGGCGCAGAAAATCGTTTTATTATCATCCAGGTTTCTAGATTTAGCTATGGTTATTTTTTCCATTATCGCCTTAGACATACCCATTGCGTTGATGGGATAAGCAGCCTTGTCAGTACTTAAAACCACTACTTTTTTTACCTCATATTTTTCAGCCGCTGTCAAAATGTTATCTGTACCAATGATATTCGTTTTTACTGCCTCCATCGGAAAGAATTCACAAGAAGGCACTTGTTTTAATGCTGCTGCATGAAAAATATAATCTACTCCTTTAACAACCACATCTACGCTGTTTGAATCACGCACATCTCCGATATAGAACTTCAATTTCGGATGTTTGAGCAATTTACGCATGTCGTCTTGCTTCTTTTCATCACGACTGAAAATTCGGATTTCTCTAAAATGATTAGTATCTAAGAATCGTTGGACAACAGTATTTCCGAAAGAGCCAGTACCTCCGGTTATTAGAAGGACCTCGTTTTTAATTTTCATTAATATCTATTTTAAAAATATTATCTTTCTCGTTTTGTGTAGGATAGTTGATTAATACTGCCTTGTATTTACCTTTAAATACAAAATAACTACCTGCAGCTAATCCTATAATGCCATGTTCCTTTATTAGTCTTTTAAAATCTTCCATCGAAGAAGCTCCACCCATAACTGTCAAGGGTATTTTGACTCTATCTCGTATTTGTTTAATTAACTTATAGTCATAACCTTTCATTAAACCGTCATTGTCTATTGAGTTTATCACCAATTCGCCAGCACCAAGATTTTGGATAGTTTGTACAAATTTAAACGGATCTAAACCTGTGTTTTTTTTTGCATTATTAGTATAAATTTCGTAGCCACCCAAAAGCTTTTTCTTAATATCTAAAACAACTACAACACTTTGGTTGCCAACACGCTCAGCAATTTCTGATACTATTTGAGGATTTTCTACTGCGATTGAACTAATTGCAATTTTTTCCACACCAAGGCTAAATATTTCCCTTGCTTGATGAACATTTTTTATACCCCCACCATAACATAGAGGCATACGACATTCATATGCTAATTTTTCGATCAATTTATAATTAGGTTCAGTATTATTTATAGTCGAGTCAATATCTAAAACTAGTAACTCATCAACCTCTTTCTCGTTAAATATTTTTACGGCATTAATTGGGTCTCCTACATATTTTGGGTTAGAAAATTGAGTGGTTTTGACTAAGCCTTTATTATGAATTAATAGACATGGGATAATTCTAGGAGTTAACATAGAAGAGCAAAATTTCTTAATAAATTAATACCATTTTGGTGACTCTTTTCTGGATGGAATTGGACACCATAGATGTTACCATTGGACACTGCACTTGTAAATTCCTGACCATAATTAGTTTTAGTCAGAATGTCAGAGGGATTATTACACTCAAAAAAATAGGAGTGTAAAAAATAAAATTTAGATTTTATATCAAAATTTTGGATCAATGGATTATTTCCAAAAGGATAAATGGTATTCCAACCCATATGGGGTAATTTTGTTTGATAAGGAATAGTCTCAGTGTCAAACTTTATAACTTTCCCTTTTATCCAACCCAGACCAGGTAGCTTACCCTCATCACTAGAATCTGCTAGCATTTGCATACCTACACAAATGCCAATTATTGGTACATTAAACTTTTTAACACGTAATTCAAGTTCGCCCCTCAAACCTGAACGATTCAATTGATGCATAGCGTAATCAAATGACCCAACGCCCGGTAAAACAATTTTTGAAAGATCTAGAAAGTCTCTTGATGAATTTACAACCTTTGCAGGTATATTTAATCTTTCGTAAACATTAAGAAAGGCTTTTATATTTCCCAATCCGTAATTAACAATCCCTATCATTTTGATCTCTTTTTTACATTTTCAAGACCAATCCACCTTAGCATTATAGCTCCTACACGAAATAAATATTGCTGATTTTTGTAATCCCAGTAAAATTTTTTAGGCATTAAAAAATACGCTCTTAATTCATCTGTAGATATATCTAATTTATTGGCAATAAATTTAAATTCGTCTTCAATAGTCTCAGGATTATAAGCTGGTTTATTTAATATCTCTATGGCTTCATCTCTAGATATTTGATTGGTCAAAATTAAGCTGGATAACATCACTCTTCTAGGATCAAAACCAAATCTTTCTGGCAGCCAGTAACCTTCAAAAAAGCGGGTAAATCTGGATTCAAAATGTTTTTGCGGATATGGTTTCCAACCATATTCATTTTTCAAAATATTTAATGCTTCGTTTTTGATATAGGGAATATAGTTTAATGGCTTAATTACATTTATTCGCTTGATATACTTTAAATAAAACTTATGCCGCAGGATTGAACTAAAGGGATAGGTTTCCATATTGGACTTGCAAAATTTATTGCGAATGTCGTTGATATGAATCATATCCGTTCCATAGTAGTAATATTGCATTGGGTATTGCACACATTCTGTAGATACATTACCACCATTCAAAATATATTTTATGTCGTGCTTGTTTGCAAAATTGTATAATGTAGCTATAAATGCATGGTCCTGAGGGATATCAATATGAGGTACTCCAGCTTTAAAAAATGCTAACTGAAAATCTTTAATTTCCTCCCAATTAATTACTTCGGTATATAAATCCAAACCCAATTTACTTACCAATACATTTATATTATGAACTGCTAATTCAGAATTCCAACCAGCATCAACATGAAATACAAGCGGTCTAAGTCCAAATTCTTTTACCGCTATATGTAATAAATAAGAGCTATCTACACCTCCACTTAGTCCTAAAATACAGTCAAATTCTTTTCCCTTACCAGATTTTTTAATTTTTTCAACTTTATTCAACAATTTAGTTCTCGCAATGTCATCTGTTCGCCAATTGGGTTTAACAAAATTTTCAAAATCATGAACATGATCACATATACCATTATGATCAAACTTTATGCCAGGATCTGACGAATCCATTACAGTTCTTGTGCAAATTTGGTAGCCCATTCTTAAATAAAAAAAGGTTGAAATTGAGATAGATTATAATATTCTTTTGCGAGAGAGTAAGCGTTAATCCTCATAATTTTAAATTGGTGATCAGAAATTTTATTGATTTGATCCAAAGTTTTGTGAAATGATTCTTCAGTTAATTCAATTATAAATCCTGCATTTTTTTTCTCTATATCAGCGAAGAAAGTATACTTACTCAAAACACAAGGTATCGCATGACTCAATGCTTCATAAATCACATGTCCAAAATTATCGCCAGTACCTGTATAAAGCATCCATGATCTTGAATCAACTTTATTAAGGCTTGATATATCTAAAAATCCAGAGTATACTATCTTATGCAATCCAATAGAATTAATGTAATCAATTTCTACTTTACATTTATTAAAATATTCTTTATCCTCAATATTCCCGAAAATTTGAAAGAATATTGAAGATTTTTGGTATTTCTTTATACCTTGAAGAATAAAGAGTAATTTTTTCTCTTCAGAAATCCTTGAAAAATGTATGAAATATAAATCAAATTCACTATTAGCAACTATCGGATATTTAATATTATTAGTGATTTCAAAATTAGGTTTATCAACCTGATTGAAAAACGACTTTACAATAGATTTGCTAAAAATCTTTTTAATTTCAGATCTCTCGGATTCAGAAGTACCTACAAAAGTAACCTTGGAATAAAGAGGCTTTAAAAGAAAAATATAAATATATTTCAGATAAAAGTTAAAATAGAGCGAGTCTTTTAGTAATTCGCCTCTAGGAAATAGGTATAATTTAAAGCTATTAATGTTTCTAAAGATTAATAAGAATAAATAAGAGTTTATATCAAAAAAACTATTAACTATAACATGCTTAACATCTTTTTTTAATAATCCTATTGTGAGCAAAATTCGTTTTAATGGATTAGAGTAATAGAAAACAATTACATTATTAGTAAATTTTTTTGGCTTATTGGGTACCAAATTATATGCTACTTTTTCGCCAAGATCTTTATTCCTTGTCAATACAATAAATAATATCTCTTTATAAGATTCTGTCATCTTTAATACACTTTTTTGAGGACCTCCTGACTTTTTCCCAGGGTAAAAAAAAGAACTTAATACTAATATTTTCACTACAACATCTTGTTTAAAAATTTAGCGAAATCATCCCAAGATCTAATCAAATTAGAAGCATCAAAATTATCATTTTTTGGACTAACTAAATTAGGAAGCTCATCAAATTTTGAATAAAGGAATACATTTGGATGTCCTCCATAATCTAAAAAAGCGCCTATTTTGGGAGCAACAATTTTTTTGTTAGTCCCAAGAGAATAAATCAATGACCCAGATGAGAAAACTGAGCCAGAATTATGGGTAAAAAGAATTTTGTCTGAAATTTCATGATAGTAAATCAATTCTCTTTCACAAACAAACCTTAAATCTAATTCAACATTTTTCAAAAAGTCCAAAGAAAGGCTCTTAATTAGACCATCACTATCCTCTCCCACTATTAGAATTTTATCGGAGCAATTTCGTCTTAATCGCCATTCTAAAAATTCTATAATTCCTTTGTAAGCTGAGATACGTCCCCAAATGAGATAATCAAATTTGATCAAAGAAGATAAGCATATATTAACCTTTTTATAAGGATGTGGGAAATAGAATATATTTTTTTGTCTGAGTTCCTCGCTTAAAAATTTTTTACCATTTAAACTATGTACAATTGAGTGAGTAAAAAACATATATATTAACATTAATTGGAACTTAAAAAATGTTCCATTATGCGGGTATTTGTTATGTACAATTCCTATAATTTTTTTTGACAGTAAGCGACTAATAAATAAATAAATAATCAATAAAAAATACTTTACAACACCAAATGGACCTACAGATATAGATTCAGCCCAATTAATAATTATTACGTTTGAATTGTGCCCATTTAATAATAAATCAATGAAAGGATAATTAAATTTACAATCAACAACAATAGTATATTTTTTTAAACTTTCTTTTAGCTCAAGAATATATGTATTCGATAAAATTTCTAAACTTATATCGGTTTTAAAATTTGGATAAATATAAACAGAATTCATATATATACTTGGTTTAAATAACAGTTATTAGCAGACTGATGTATTGATCTTATAATGCTATGAGCTTGAAAAATATTTGACAATAACCAAATAAAAGAACTAATATTTCTAGCGTGTAAACAGAAAAATCTTATAAATAAAAAATATTCCATTTAACCCGTGAAAAAATAATTTATTTTCCCATTTGGTTGTTATTAATTTTAATACGACTGAAGTATATAACATACAAAGAAAAAAATAGAAAGGAATTTATCAAAAATGGAGCCACAGAGCTAAAGCCTGCTCTATTAAAATGAGGTATTTCAAATAAGATTATATAAATAATTAAGAAATTACCATCTGGGATTTTTTTGAAAAAACTAATTAAAATAGCAAATAAAAATGCGGAAAATACCGGAAGTAAAAAATAAAAATATTGAAAATAGAAAATACTTTCATTTACTGGCCCCATAAGTAGTACATTAAACAAAACATCTCCAGGTTCTAATCCGGTAATTTTCTGACTAAAAATAAAATTGGGCGTAAAATCAAAAAATGACCCTTTGATAAAATTCGGAATGGGTAAAGTTAATAGCCAACTCGCAAAATCATAAAAATATGTTTCGGAATATTTTGTAATCTCATTGAAATAAATAGGCCAAGATAATTCTTGATAAGTTAAAATCTCGAAAACTTCCAAGATAGAAATATTCGATACAAAGCCTCCAGAACGTATTAAAGTAAAATTATATAACCACAAGAAGATAGTTGGTATTAATAGGATGATTATAAAAATCAATTTATTTTTTTGATTTGGATAAATCCTAAAAAAAGCACTTATTAAAAGTGCAAATGTTAAGACTAAAGCAGACCGAGATATATAAAAATTTATAGTGTATAAAAAGAATAATGGTAAAAATAATGCGATAAATAACAATATGAGTCGTTTTTTTATGACATATAATTCTAAAGAGTACAAATAAAAGGGAAATGCAATCAAAGAGATATAACTAAGGATAATTTCTAGAGGACTCTTCTTGGTTGTTTCTGAAAAAAAACTTAAATCTGGGGCTTTCAAAACAAAATACTTTGCTAAAGATAAATCATGGAGAAAACTTATCAGAAATGCAATAAATACGTAGACGTATATATGTACAAAACTTTTTTTTATTCTAAGTTTGAAGTTTTTAAATGCTTTTTTGTGAAAATAATCAGAAAATAAATTATATGTAAACAAGAAAACAGAAAGATAACACATATAATAAAATAAATAAATAAAATCTACAATTGAATAACACCATCCTATACCAGCGTACAAAAAAAAACTAACACCAAATACTATGTAGAATATTTTTTGTTGCTTTTTAAAAAAAAGGAAGAAAATTAATAAAGTTGAAAACGTTATTAATAATAAACGACCTATATCGAAATCATTTAACATAGTTAATTATACTCTAATTTCAATAGACTTTTGAAATTATTAATCTGCATATCCGGGTCTAGATGAGAATCATAATAATTTCGACAATTATGACTCCAACCTTCATACTCTAACTCCGTTACAGAATTTATTTTTTTTAAAAAATCACTTCCAACAGATTTAGAGTCGATTACTAGACCTAAATTATAGTCCAAAATCAACCGATATAAACTTGAATATTTTGGACAATGAGCTATAATAGGAACTCCTAATTGCAAAGCCACAATTAGTTTACTAGGCAAAGAGGTTGATACAACAATTTTATATGAATTTTTAAAACTATATGGAACATAAACAAATGTAGCTTTATGCAAAACACTATTTAGAGTCTTTTTATCAGTAAAAGAATTCAAGAAGATATTATTTTTTTCGCTAATAAATCTGGAAAGATAAGCAGGGCCATAAATAGTAAGTCTTAAATTACTGTTTGACACAATAAATTTTATAAATGAAGTCATCGGAGACAAGCCGTGAGGATTACCGTAAAAGAGAATATTAATATATTGACTTGAAAATTTATTCCTATTTCCTCTTATATATTTTTCATTTAACCAAATTTGAATTGAGGGTCTAAGTGTTAAACCCAATGACTCATAGTATTTTCGCATAGCGTCTGAAATAAAATCAGCAGAACGACAATTTTCAAGATTTTTCCTAAAACGATCTAATAAGAAAAACTGGTTTTCAATGAATGTAGCATTGACGCTACAGTCATCATTATTGCTAAGATGAACTTGAAAACCATTCCTAATTAATTCGCCGGCTATGTATATATTATGTTTTACATGCTCTACCCATATAATATCATACTTTTCAAGATCTCGCTTGTAAAGTTCTTTTAGAACTCTTTTAACATAAATACGGTAGTACCAAAAATAATAAAATATTGAAGCGGGGAATTTAGTTAAAAACCGTTGAAAGTAATCCAAAAAAAATAAAGAATTTACTTCGAGTTTTAAATATTGTGTCACATCATCGTAAGTTTCTCTTTTAGTATGATAGCCTGTTGACAACCAATCTAATTCATCAGCATGAAAAGATTTCATTATTTTTTTATACATCTCAGTACCTCCATTAACTCTAAGCAGCGGATGGTAGGTAATTAGTAAAACTTTCATCGCAGAATATAAATATTCAATTTTTTTTAATAAATCGATTTAAAGCTTCACACACTCTAATAATTTGATCTTCGTTATGAATCATTGAAATTGGTAAACTCAAAGTAGTAGAGTGTATTTCTTGAGTAATAGGAAAAACACCAAATTTGAAATTCTTTAAAGCTATTTGAAAATTTGGAGGAGTCGGATAATGAATATCTGTCATTATTTCTAAACCAAATAAATACTCTTTTATTTTATCTCTTTTAGGATGCCGAATATTAAATATATGGTAAACATCAAAATAATCTTCATCTACATAAGGTAAAACAAAATTGGAATCTAAATTTTCATAATATATTTTTGCCAAATTCCTTTTATGATTGTTTATCTTATCAAGATGATTCAGTTTTCGATTAAGGAATAATGCCTGAATCTCATCAAGTCTCGAATTGAAACCAATAAGTTCATTCTTATACCTCTCTAGACTTCCGTAATTTCTCAACATTTTCACTCTCTCTGATAATTCATAATCATTGGTTGTAATTGCACCGGCATCTCCCAGTGCACCAAGATTTTTAGTCGGATAAAAACTAAAGGCGCTGATATGACCGAATGATCCTGCCATTTTTCCTTTAAAAGAAGCGCCATGTGCTTGAGCTGAATCTTCTATTAATTTCAGATTGTAATCTTGAGCTATCTCAACAATTTCGTCCATCTTTGCACACTTACCGTACAAATGAACTACTAAGATCGCTGAGGTTCGATTATTTATTGCTTTTCTAATTTCTCTAGGATCTATATTGTATGTATTCAAAAACGGTTCTACTAGCCTAGGAGTTAAACCAACATTTATGATGGCTAAAATTGAAGCTATGTAAGTGTTAGCTGGCACAATTACTTCGCTACCTTTTGGCAAGCATAAAGCAATTAGAGATAATTGTAACGCATCTAACCCATTCGCTACACCAACAGTAAATTTTACACCACAATAATCTGAAAAGCTTTTTTCAAATTTTTCAACATTGTCTCCTAAAATTAGTCTTCCTGCAGTAAGGAGGTCTTTCAAATCGGCAAGATAATCCTCTACGTATTCCTGATTTAAGAGATTTAAATCTTCATATTTTATCATATTCAAAACCTAGTTTTAAAAGATTTTTAGAATTATATTTTTTAAAGTACTTGATATTAACTAAAAGAGCGTAGATGTTATTGTATAGATTCTTAAGCCTATAAGCTATATAGGGTAAATCTTTCAAAAACAAATTGAACTTTTTAGATATTTCTATAGCGTCATAGACATATTGCAGATAAATCAATTCAATAGCATTTCTACTAATAAAATATTTACTTTCAGTAAGTATGACCCATTTATTAAAGAACCTTAAACCATGAAAGTGGAAAAATGCCAAAGTAGATTTATCCCCAGTTACTTTGTCTATAATTTTTATACATTGACTACTTATCATTAAGTCATATCGCTCTAAATTCCAAGGAGCTACACCATGCCCAATATCATTCGATACATAAACGCCTTCGAATCTTATCAGCCAGTCATCAAGATATTTTTGATCCCCAAATTTGTTCTCCTCCATTCGTGCAAAACACCAATCAAAACAAGCGTCACACCACCATTCTAATGCTTTAATTCCGTGTTTATCATTCTTGAAACCCATATATTGTACACAATACTGTCCAGTATAAAATGATGTGTCATGTTTTGGGAAAAAATTATGTTTAGTGATAAAAATAGAACTGTCTCCTCTTCTTGAATTCCAAACATCGTTAGCTGATTTAAAAAAGTAGATATCAGAATCCAAATAAATACACTCATTCAATTTGTATTCTAAAAGACAATGTTTTATAAGGAAAGGCGTTAAAGTCCAACAATATTCTGCAATTGTCCTATTTTGCTTTACATTCAGGAGAAATGGGTGACTCAATTCAAAATCTCGTAAATGAATAACGGTATAGTATGAATCTGAACAAGTTCTTTTTAATATTGGCTCGACACTATTTGACATTGCTAATACAATAATATGGAACTCTGATCCAGTATGCTTGATAAGAGAGTTTATTAATTGAATACCCTGAATAGCATAACTCTCATCAAATAAAGTACAATACGTTATCTTATTCATAGCTTTTCAAAAATATAGTCGTGCTTGTCATATTCCTCAGAAGCCACAACAAAAAGCACGCTATCATCAGTCATGAAATTCATTTTGTGCCAATGGTAAGGCTCTAAAAATAAAGCGTAACCCAGCGGTTCTAATAAATGTTTTTCTTCTAATGAATTATAATTAATAATAATTTCGACTTGACCATGAATACATAGTAACAACATTTTGGTCTTTTTATGAGCATGCCCCCCCCTCTGAATATTTTTCTTCCCCACAATGTAAAAGAATCGCTTTACTGTGAACAAAGAAAGCTTTTCAACAACTACTAGAGACCCTCTTTCATCGGTAATTATTGGTAAATTAATTTTTAACGGGGGAGTTAGGTCTATCATAAATAAAAATTAAACTTCGAGAGGTGGCAATTGGAACAAATTCAAATTTTGAAATAGATTCAGAAATCAACTTGTAACCAAACTTGTTAAGAAAATCAACAAATTTCTTTTGGTTAAATAACCAAACAGGGTAAGACTCAGAACTTCCTAGCATTTTTTGAGACATTACAAAATCACTACATTCAAAATTTAAAAAATATGTCCTATCAACATATACAATTTTGGGATGCTTTAGTAAAAGTGCCTCTAAAATTACATAGGGTGATTCTAGATAAGGAAGAACGCTGCCAAACAGCAAAATGTCTAGTTCAACAGAAGGTACTTGATTTAAATCGATACAAAACTCAATCTTGTTTTCTTTTAAATACTTCTTTCCGATTCCTACTACTTCTTTTTGTTCTAAAATCCACCATTTTGAAACACTATTTCTAATTAATTCTTTGTGCTGAATGTAAGAAGTTGCCAAATTACCACCAAAATCTAAGACATTTAAAGTGGTTTTTTTTAATAAATAAATTATCCCAAGTAAGTTAAAATCATAATCAGAAATAGGCAATAAAATCCCGTCCCTAATAAAAGAGTTTTCTACCAAATTATATTTTTCAGCAGCACGATTTAATTTATCAACGATAAGCTGCTCACCATACCCTTTATTTTTAGATAGAGGTATAGAAAAATCCAAATAAAGTTTCTTAAACCGTAAATGACCATTCCAAAAACCGAAGGCCTTTAAGACTAGCTTAAACCTAAATAAAAATAATTTGTATTGTATTTTAAATAGGCTAAAATTCATTTACAAATTCTATTGAAATTTACTATTCTTAGAAAACGCATACTCCACTGAAAATATAAATACTTTAACCAATAATATTTTTGGTTAAAGAGGCTAGGATTTTTGATATTGGGCATCCAGTCTATACCTTCAGTTTGCAAATTAAGATGAGATCCTGTGTGAGTGCCAGACCCGTCTAGCCCTATATTAATTACAAGAGATTTCTTTGGGTATAGACAATATTTATTCTTTAAGAATAAAGATGCATGCCAATTTATCGCCCATGAGTTTATTTTTCCATCAATATTATCTTTTAACATCTGTAAATATTTATGAGTGCCGAATAAATCAAATTCACAATTTTGTTTATTTTTTAAGATTTTCTCCAATAACAATTTAGAATCGTTTTCGAAAAGCTCCCAATATCTTTTCCAAGTTGCCCAACCCCAACAGTCTGCACCTCTTAGCAGGAAAGTATCAGTCTCAAATCCAAAATCAAGCAAAGGGTAATTGAATCCGTGTATACATCCCACATTATCATCTTTTTCATAAAAACTCAAAGAATCATTCATATACTTAAGAAAGTATTTGCCAGGCACTACATCATCTTCCAAAACAATAACAGACTCATATTTTTCAAAAACCTGGTTGATGCCTCTTATTACAGAAGTAGCTAGACCAAGGTTAGTTTCATAAATAAAATAATTTATACTTTTGAATCCTTTCAAACTCTTGACTAATTTTCTGACTTCTTGAATGTTCTCCAAAGTTATACTGCTCGCATACTCATTAGGACCGTCAGAGAAAATATACAAATCTGAGTGAATAGACTCATTACATCTTAGTAAACCATCAAGTACTTTTCTTAGATGTTCTGGCCTTTTATACACAAAAAGAGCAATAGGGGCATAATATGTGGCTTTATTTATCATACTAACGAATGAAAATTGCAGAATTATACAATTTTGCAAAAAATTTATACCCTAAACTCATAAGATAAAAATAAATAGGATTTTCATTCAATGAACTCAAGTTTAGATTGAATATTTCTATTACAATTACCTTTGGTTGGTACGAAATCCAATCATTTGATTTTAAAACTGAAAGATCATAACCTTCAACATCAATACTAAGTAAATCAATATTTATATTTTTTCCCAGGTTCTTATCTAGAACAAACTTCAATGGAAGAGCCTCAACATTAATTACTTGCCTCAATTTATAACCAGTATTAGTAATCCTTTCAATTGCTAGATTTTCATCGAAAGTATTTAAAGCACTTTCATAAAATTGATAATATTTAAATAAACCGCCGGTTTCAGAAATACCTATATTAAGGTTTATATCTCGTTTCCTATAACGCAAAAACAATTTGAAATTATCGGGATTAGGCTCGATGTTAATACCTTTCCAACCACATTGGTACAATTGAGCAGTGTTTGAAAATCGATATGGATGGTGTGCGCCGACATCAACATAAAATCCCTCTTTCAATTCCGAAAATATCCTTCTTATAACAAGGTCTTCCCCCTCTTGAGAGTAAGAATTATTTTTAAATTTAAGCCTTTTTAAGAGATCTAAATTCATTTAGCTTACCGTTTATATTTGATTTAAAAAAGATTATATAGCAATTCCTTAGTATAGGCCCATACAAGCACTAGTTTTATTATAATTAGCGAGAAGAGAACTTTTAGCCAAGATACAAATAGAAGTATTACAAACAGTATGATTAAATAAACGAAAACTATTGTAATATAGTTGAGTCAAGTTGAATCTCATAGAATACAAAGTTTCAAAAATGCCATTCTTGTCATGTCGTCCAAAATTATCAATAATAATACTAGCATTTATTTCTTTAAAAACTAGCGTGAACCATTCTGGACAATAATAACCACGAAAAAAAGATCAAATTTTATTACTTATATAACAACTAAAGGTTTTGACTTTAGTTTATTTTTCTCATAAAACCACATAACATTAGAAGATAGGGCTTACAACGCAGTCTATTAAACCCCTTTCAAATCGACTATATGTTGTAAAATTAATCAAAGCTATCAGACCTAAAATTATTTAATTTCATTAACCATGTTTAAATAATTGTGAGAGTCCAAAAATCGAAACTTTTAAAAATAAAAAGTGGGAGGCATAAACAAATGGAATAGACTAATACTTTTCCAAATGATTTTTTAAAACATGGTTATAGCAAATAAACTTAACGCGAGCAGTTTTCAGATCTGATAAACTGTAATAAAATAATTTTTATTCTCTCAGATATCTTCTTGTTGGCGATATTTACAAATAACAAAAGACTTTATCATAAAAACCAGATGCTCGCCACCTCCTTTAAAAAACACAATTGAAAACACAGAAATAAAGTAAGATATTGATGTAGCCCATGCTGCACCGAAGACTCCATATTTAGGAATAAAAATATAATTCAATAATAAATTGAAAAACAGCCCCAAAAGAGTTCTCATCAGTATTATATTCGTTTTACCTAAAGATAAAAACCAGGAACTCGACGCCACACCCAAAAAAACAGATAACAAGGAAAGTGAATATATTTTTATTACGTCTGATGCATAGATAAAAGTGTTTTTATACAAAACTTTAACTATAAAATCACTAAAAAGAACTAAAGAAAAAATGAAAAATATCGCACACCAGAATAAATAAAAATACAATTTAGAAAGAAGACGTTTAAAATTATCTCTTCCTTTATAGTCTAAAGAAAAAGAATATAGAATGGGTCCATAAACAGTAATTGCAATTATAGGAATATTATTAAAAATCTCAACAATCTTAACACCAGCCATGTAATTTCCTGCAAGAGTGCTATCTAATAAATTAAAAATTAAAATTGAATCTATTTTCATATATAAAATTGAAGCCAAAGATGCAATGAACAAAGGCTTAGATTTAATCAAAATTCCAAAAAGGAAAGATTTATTTATGCTCCAATTATTGCAAGGATTAATTCGATTATAAATAAGGAAAGTTGTCGTAAACAAAATAAGGCTTTCAATAGAAAAAATCAGAAATATCCAACTAGTGTCTAATTGTTCTTTAACAACTAAATACTTGAATATAGATGAAATTATAAAAAGAATAACTTCAATAATGACGATCAAATAGGATAATCGCTGAACATCAAAAAATAATTTTAGAAAATCTACAGAAGCGAAAACGACAGAAAATAGTATCACGCTAATCAAAAAAAAGCTCAGATCCAAATCATTATACCAAACAAATACTAACAAAAAGAAGAACACTACTAATGAAACAAGAATTCTAAATAAAAGAACTGTAGGAAGAATTATTGAAGATCGAATTTCACCTCTACTCAATTCTCTGACAATCAAATCATTCAAGCCAAATGAAGAAATGGCGGTGCCTATAGACACAATACTTATTAAATAATTTAAGACCCCAAATTTTTCTGCACCGAGATATCGCGCAACAAGAGCACCAACAAAAACACCTAATAGAAGTTTTACTATCTTGTCAATAGATAAAGCAATAAAATTTATATTTTTTATGTTAAGCCTTGACACAATATTTTTATTTATTTGAAAGGTTGGCAAACGAACTTTTAATCCTGTATAATCAATTTAAGCTTTATTTTCACTTCAAAATTTTGTTTAGAGCGATAAAACAATAGAGATAAATCTATTTCCTTAAAAAGTCAATTTGGAATTAAGTTTGCAATTGAAAATAAGATTGTTTTTTAGTTTTTGAGCAACATCTATGGCCTAGGATGAGTAATAAAAAAATTTGTTAAAACAACTAGGACTTCTAATTTAATAAATTCCTCGTAGGCATTTTTAGGTTGAAAATCTTTTCTCATACTTGATTTCAAAAATCAACATTATATCAGAACTAAAACATCGAAGGCGTCCTTTATTCAGTTTCTCAAACATATCTAGATTAGTCACTATCCTAGTTTTATCGAATTTATCAAAACAAGTATCTGTAACTTAACCTACATGTTTAGAACCCAAGGCAGAAATTTTTCTCAAATGCTAAATCATAAAATCAAACACTAAACTGCGCATTATAGAATAAAATTTATTGAACCGAAGAAATAAATAAAACTATTTTAAGATTAAAATCAGTCGATTATTGATTGATGTTTATTTAAAAATGCCTGTTGTTGGCCTGGACTATACTGATTAATTACAGGATTTGTATCCCTTCCTGTTTATTAAATTTAAACAAATTGTGCACCCTTTTTTATAACTCCAATTTTTACATTCAAATAATTTCTCAACACGCGTTAATAATTGGAATAAAGCCTCCTTTTTAAATTATTTCACAATTACCAGGTTAATAAACAGAGCCCCCCTGGTAAAATCCTCAACTAAAACTAACTCACTAAATTATCCTAATTTATAAAAAACTTCTTCCAGCAGCTAGTCCGCTCCACTTATTTTAAATCAATGGATTATAGATTAAGATAGTGTAGTACGAATGGAATTGATTATAATTTTTTATACCCCTTTCCTCTGCCTTGCCGATTAGCTTCATCTCCAAGAGCTTATTTACTTCCGATCGCATGTTATTTAAAACCGCATTTAAACCAAGTTCTAATTGTCATTAATATAACTGACTGCCGGGATTTAATAAAAAAGGGTCAGTAATTTTAAACTGATCTTGCCAGAAAAATTGACAGATAAAGGATTTTTTCAAATATGAAAAATCCATATTCAGTTACACAGCAAATAGGGAATCTAACTTTAATAATAAACAAAAAATATACCCACTATTTTGAGTCATTCAATTGTTTTTTAAAATAGGCAAAGGTTAGTGCAAGCCCTTCAGCCCGATCAACTTTAGGTTCCCAACCAAGCACCTGGTTGGCCCGGTTTAAGTTGGGCTGCCGTTGCTTTGGGTCGTCCTGGGGCAGAGTCTTGAAGCCGATTTTAGAGCTTGACCCACTTAGGGCAATGATCTCATTCGCAAAATCCAATAAGCTGATCTCCTCAGGGTTGCCGATGTTGACCGGCCTTTTTTCAGCACTGAGAAGTAAGCGGTAAACCCCTTCAATCGAATCAGACACATAACAAAAACTCCTAGTTTGTGAACCATTCCCAAATACCGTTAAATCCTCACCCTTCAGAGCCTGGCTTATAAAAGTAGGCAACGCTCTTCCATCATCCAGTCGCATTCGCGGACCATAGGTGTTAAAAATTCTTGCAATGCGTGTATCCAATCCATGGAAATTATGATATGCCATAGTAATTGCCTCTTGGAATCGCTTAGATTCGTCATACACTCCACGGGGACCCACCGGATTTACATTCCCCCAATAGTCCTCATGCTGAGGATGTACTAATGGATCTCCATATACCTCACTGGTACTAGCCACCAATATTCTAGCTTTTTTTGCCTTCGCGAGCCCCAAACAATTATGTGTACCCAAAGAACCCACTTTCAATGTTTGAATCGGCATTTTTAAATAATCAATGGGGCTGGCGGGTGAAGCAAAATGTAAAATATAATTTAACGCCCCGGGCACATGAATGAACTTGCTAACATCGTGATGATAAAAACTAAATTCTTTTAATGGGAATAAATGTTCAATATTAGATAAACTACCCGTCAGCAGATTGTCCATCCCGATTACCTCGTAACCCTCATGGATAAACCGATCACATAGATGAGAACCTAAAAATCCAGCAGCTCCAGTTATTAAAACTCTTTGATTAGCCATTAAAATTATTGCGGCCTTCCGATACTGATATACTTATAGCCTATTGATTGCAATTTCAATACCTCAAAAAGATTACGTCCGTCGAAAATTACTTTTGATTTTAGCAAAACTCCTATGCGCTCAAAATCAGGCGTTCTGAATTCACTCCATTCGGTGGCAATAAGTAAAGCATCCGCACCTTTCAAGGCCTGGTATTGATTTTTTGCGTAGTTAATTTTTATTCCAATCTGTGCTTGTACCGCGGATATAGCCTCTGGGTCATAGGCTGTAATAGTGGCTCCCTCACTGAGTAATGATTCAATAATTACTAAAGCAGGTGCCTCGCGTATATCATCGGTATTGGGCTTAAAAGCCAGGCCCCATAAAGCAAAATGCTTACCCTTTAAATCACCTCGATAATGCTCTTTTATTTTCTCTACCAAATGAAGTTTCTGATTTGTATTAACCTTCTCAACGGCTTTCAAAATTTGGAAATCATAAGAAATTGCATCGGCAGATTTGATAAGAGCTTGCACATCCTTAGGAAAACAAGACCCCCCATATCCAATTCCAGAAAATAAAAATCGTTTACCGATTCTTTCATCAGATCCGATTCCTCTGCGTACCATATCCACATCGGCCCCCATGCGTTCGCATAGCTGGGCAATCTCATTCATAAAAGAGATTTTCATCGCTAAAAAACTGTTAGCCGCATATTTGGTCAGCTCCGAAGAGCGCTCGTCCATAAATAAAATCGGATTCCCCTGCCGTACAAAAGGAGCATACAATTCACTCATTATTTTTTTTGCACGTTCGGAGCTAGTTCCAATTACCACGCGGTCGGGTTTCATAAAATCATCCACCGCTACCCCTTCGCGTAAAAACTCCGGGTTACTCACTACATCAAATTCGCCTCGGTAATTTTGATCGATAGCCGCTCTTACTTTATCGGCTGTGCCTACCGGTACGGTGCTCTTATTAACGATAACCTTATAGGAGGTGAGCAATTTTCCTAATTGATTAGCTACACCTAATACAAACTGCAAATCCGCAGCGCCATCTGCCCCCGGCGGTGTCGGCAAGGCTAAGAAGATAATTTCTACGTCGTCAACCACAGAAGCAAGATCCGAAGTAAACCGAAGTCGTTCCTCTTTGATATTACGTAAGAAAAGTTTTTCTAATCCAGGCTCGTAAATAGTAATCTGTCCGGCCGCCAGTTTTGCTACCTTAGCTTCATCTATGTCTACACACACCACTTTATTACCAGTCTCTGCAAAACACGTGCCTGTAACTAGTCCAACATAGCCCGTTCCAACAACTGCTACTCTCATTTAATTTATTTTTCTTGTGCAACTATTTTTAAATAATCGCCGTATCCACTTTTCTTTAACTCCTCAGCCTGTTGTAATAATTGCTTTTTGCTGATAAACTCGTTTCTGTAAGCAATCTCTTCAATGCATCCGATCTTGGTACCCTGTCTTTTTTCAATCACGCGTACAAACTCACTGGCATCGCTTAGCGAATCAAAAGTTCCGGTATCTAACCAGGCAGTTCCGTTATCTAATACTGCTACCTGCAATTTCTTTTTTTCTAAATATACTTTGTTAACATCCGTGATCTCATACTCTCCTCTGGCAGAAGGCTTGAGTTCTTTGGCAATCTTCACCACCTCATTGTCATAAAAATAAAGACCGGGAACAGCATAATTAGATTTTGGTTGGGCAGGTTTTTCTTCTATACTGATGGCGGTGTTGTGTTGATCAAACTCTACCACTCCATAACGCTCCGGATCAGACACCTGGTATGCAAACACATAACCTCCATTTACTTCATTCAATGTTTTCAGCTGTCTGCCTAATCCGTAGCCATAGAAAATATTATCCCCCAGTACAAGAGCTACTTTGTCATTACCGATAAATTTTTCTCCAATTACAAATGCCTGCGCTAATCCATTCGGCACTTCTTGTATGGCATATTCGAAACGACAACCTACTTGTGAACCGTCTCCTAATAAACGTTTGAACTGGACGTTATCCTCAGGGGTTGTAATGATCAAAATCTCTTTAATGCCCGCCAGCATCAAAGTACTAAGCGGATAATAGATCATCGGCTTATCATAGATCGGCATCAGTTGTTTACTGATGGCTTTTGTAATGGGATACAATCGAGTGCCGGATCCACCGGCTAGGATTATGCCTTTCATTAGTTGTTGATGTAATTAGCGATCCGCATACATATTCTCATAATAGTGCTGGTAAGCACCAGAGGTTACATGTTTGAGCCACTCTTCATTCTCAAAATACCAATCGATGGTTTGCTGTAGCCCCTCTTCAAAGGTAACAGAAGGTTTCCAACCCAATTCTTTATTGATCTTGGTGGCATCGATGGCGTAGCGACGATCATGTCCCGGACGGTCTTTCACATACGTGATTAATTGCTCACTGGTGCCAGGCGCATTGCCTAACTTTTGATCCATCTGCTGGCAAAGTAGTTTTACCAAGTCAATATTCTTCCATTCGTTAAACCCACCGATATTGTAAGTATCCCCATTCTTTCCTTGATGATACACTAAATCAATAGCGCTGGCATGATCTTTTACAAATAACCAGTCACGGGTATATTGTCCGTCTCCATAAACGGGTAAGGGCTTTTTATGTATGATATTATTGATAAAGAGCGGAATTAGTTTTTCCGGAAAATGATTGGGACCATAATTATTAGAGCAATTACTCACCACCACAGGTAAGCCATAGGTATCATGATAAGCTCTTACAAAATGATCGCTCGAAGCTTTGGAAGCACTGTAAGGAGAATGCGGATCGTATTTCGTTTGCTCGGTAAAGAAACCTGTCTCACCCAAGGCACCATATACCTCATCAGTAGATACATGATAAAATCGCTTGCCTCCAAATTTCCCTGCCCACTGTTTTTTAGCGGCATTCAGTAAGTTTACGGTACCAATTACATTGGTGTATACAAAATCCATGGGAGAATCAATCGAACGATCCACATGGCTTTCAGCTGCCAAATGTATAACGCCGTCGGGTTGATAGGCCGCGAAAACTTTTTCTAACTCCTCGGTATCAAGGATATTGACCTTCTCAAAAACATAATTGGGACTATCTTCTATGTCCCGAAGGTTCTCCAAGTTTCCCGCATACGTTAGTGCATCCAGATTAATAATGCAATAATTGGGATAGTTCTTTACAAAGCGTCGTACCACATGCGAGCCAATAAAGCCCGCACCCCCGGTAATGAGTATGGTTGATTTATAAGACATGGTCTAAAAGTGCGATTTTATTTTTATCGATGAGCGCAACAAGCTCGTAACCTAAACTATCTATGGAAACTTTTACCTCTTTCTTTCTTACATCTAACACCGTGGCAGTTCGATCCATAAAAGTTCCGCTGGTAATTAAAACACGCTGTTGTACTGTTAGATCCATCGGTCTTACTTGTACATTTTCATGTTCATCCAAAAAAAGTTTGATAGTCTGTATCTCTTTTTCACGAACAATAGCAGGCTTTCCGTTCCAATATACAAAGTTCACCACTCCGTTTGTTAAACGCACTTTCGTTCTTTCCTCTTCTGATACTTTAACAAACACATAGGATTTAAACAGAGGCTCTTCAATTGTTTTAGTACGATCACTCCACTTGCGTTTGACTTTATTAAGTGGGCAATAGCATTCTACACCTTTATCAGTCAATAATTGGTTGACCTTTTTTTCCCATCGAGGCTTGGTATATATGGCGAACCATTTTGGCATTTGTTAATTGTTGCGGTTGCTTGCAAAGCTTCGCCACCTCAGTCACAAGCATAATTTTTTGCAGACTGACAAGCAGCGGTTGCTGATACTTAATAGTACCCTTCAAAAATAGGTAATTACCTGTTTGATGTGACTCAAAAGGAGACGAAAATTGTAGAAAATGAATCAGTTACCTTTTTATAGGTAAAATAATTTAATAAGTAATTAGTTCTAAGTATTTAAGTAACTGATAACCCTTAAACTTTGATATAGATTCTCTTACGATCCAGCACCCAGCAAATAAACCACATGAAGGTGATAACGCAGATTGCGTAAAGTAATGACCCGTTTTCAGGAATACCGGGTATGTGGATCAGCACTTTCTTATAAAGCCAGTTCCATGGGGTAACACCCTTTTCAATTTTGAGTAGGGCCAACCCTTTGGGTAAGAACGCACTCAGGGCAAAAACAAAAAGAGCGTTTTTGCCAAATACATCAAAAAATGAGCTGATTCTTGATTTAACCCCTTTTATTTCAAAGAAATAGATCATAGTAGCTAAAGTAAGCATAGCCAGTCCTGTAGTATAAACCACATAAGAGCTGGTCCAAATCTTTTTATTAATGGGCATTACCATATCCCAACAAAATCCGGTTACGAGTAGGGCAATGGCGGCGATAAACAAGCCATTGAGCATGACTGGCACACTTTCCTTTTTTGACCCCTTTTCTTTGATATGGTTACCCACCAAATAACCCAATAGCACTTGTGCTATAGCAGGCATTGTACTCATAAGTCCTTCAGGATCAAAGGGT
>JACCDP010456666.1_pt1 | contig 33419 bp, 41 predicted proteins | sample 7445841 | NCBI WGS metagenome assembly JACCDP01 (sample SAMN15323441, study PRJNA562643) | freshwater metagenome | isolation source: river surface water | place: USA:Blue River Watershed | collected 2017-08-17 | reverse complement strand
ATACTGCGGTCTTTTGTTCTGCCCCCAGCGCTTGACGCAATACCTCAACGGCTTTTGTTTTTGCCGCCCAATTGCCTAAATTAGCTTCCAGCGCATCTAAAGCAATCTGCATAGCTTCTCTGCTCATGATTTCCTCGCCGGGCATAGTCTGCCTTGCTCACAAACGTCGTTACACGGTGGGCATTTATCCGCTCTGCGCTGCGCCGCTTCATTCGTATACGTCTTGCCGTAACGCTTCCTCAGCTTTTCTATGTTCTTTTGCAGAACGTATTCCCTGTCTATGCAGAATGCTTGTCGAATGCCTTGTAGATAGAACTCAATGTCTCCAAGCTCTTCTACAACGTTCTCTAGGTCTAATGGCTTTTGGTAGATCGCAAACTTCTTAATTGCGTCCAAGAGCTCTCCAGCTTCGCCAGATACGCCTATTGCCATATGCAGTACAAACGCTTGCGTCGGAGTCAGATCGTCGATGATCTCTTCCCCAGGCTTTGCAAGCTGTCTTACTAATTCGTGATGTTCTTTCATAATTACCTCAAAACGGCGCTGGTTCAAAAGGAATAGGCTCAGGCTTTTTAGGCTTCACCCATTTGTTGCCAACAAATGCAGGAAACGGCCATTTGCCAGCCTTAACCGCTTTCTTGATGGTTTGGTCTATGCGCTTTTCAGCTTTTCCGAGATCCGTGTTTTCCATTGATTCCAATCCTCTCCCGGCCTTGCGGGGCATCCTATTTTCTCCGCCATTTCAGCGGTTCCCTTTTCTGTTGCCCACCAGTTAACTGCTTTCTCGTGATGGGTCATGTCTAGCTCATCTTCCCATCGAGCTTGATTAAGCCATGTAGCGGGATGTGGCATAAATTCACTTGCAGTCGATTTAATCGTCCAATACCGCTTGTGATTCTTAACTGCTTGTATTGCGTCTTGCCGCTCTTGATGACTCATCTTCAGCCAAGCCTTTTGCGCTGCTCTCTTGGCTACCTTTCGTGGGTACTGTTGCCAGAACTCCTCGAAACCTTCCAATTTATTTCTCCCGGTAGTTGCGACAGGGAAAGTCTAGATCGGAATCTGAGAGCAGTGTTTGGTTTTGTTTCTTGAGCTGATGAATGGTTGATTTCAGCAGATAAGCGTATTTCTTTAGTTTTAGGCATAGTTCACCCAAGGGTGGTAGCACTCACCTTACCCAGCAGGGGTCGCTTCTGGATGTTCCCTGCCTAGTACAGCCTAAGCCAGCGATTCTCTCTACCTCTTGCTTGTCCCACCCATGTACAAGAGGCTTTGTCCAGTACCTCACTGACAGTCTGGATCGGCATGAAACGGGGTGTTTCGCCAGCCGGTGTTTTCTTCCGCGCATCCCATGCAGGATCTTGATAACGCTCGGAGTACGGTCGGCTACCAAAAGAAAAACCCCAGAACACTTAGGAGGGGCAAGGCCCTTTGGCGTTGGGCAATCACGCAGTCTGAATCAAGAAAGACATTGTGACCACACAAGCCCCACCTAAATAATCTGGGGTTCCTTGATTCTAGCTGCCGGTTGCCACACCGACCCCTTTATTGTATTAGAAATCCACAATCTTGCAAGTCCATCCTGCCTTCAGCTTTCCCCATCCGTGAACGGTGATCTTCCAGCCTGCCGCCAGGATCGTAGGCAGATGCTCCGACTCTTGGATCTTGGTTACCCTGGCAGCAACGTTACCTCTGCTTGTCGTCTGTACCAGTAGCGTCTCACCGGCTCTGATAGCCAGTATGTCGCCTATCCCAAATAGGTCTTGCCTGATCCTCGCATGAGGGTTCCAGCGCTCGACAATCTGGCAAAGATAGCCTTCAGACCTGAGCTTTTCTAGTGATCGTTGTGTTGGTGATTTACCGCTCATCTGCTGGTTACCGCCTTTCGTCTGCCCGTGTGCATAAGTCTAAGATACCTGTTCTATAGTCAAGTTTCTTACTTAACGGAGTTTTACATGAGGAAAATAGAATGGATAGCTTTCGTAGCGTTAGGGATGTTTTACGGGTTCCTGCTGTTCCTGTTCGTGAGGTGACTATGAACGTCTACAACTTAATCGCAAAAGTCTCTGCTGACCTTTGCCAGCAAGGTATTGCTAAAGACCGCAGGAATACACAGCAGGGCTACGGGTTTCGCGGCATAGACGATGTTTACAACGCACTTGCTCCGATCATCAGCAAGCATGGTCTTGTAATCCTGCCTCGCGTTATTAGCCGTGAGGTTAGCGAGCGCATGGGAAAAACCGGATCGTCGCTGTTCTATGTCGTGGTCGAGGTTGAGTTTGATTTTGTCTCATCCCATGACGGAACCAAACACACGGTCAAGACCTTTGGCGAAGCGATGGACTCTGGCGACAAAGCAACAAATAAAGCTATGTCGGCAGCTTATAAGTACGCGGCGTTCCAAGCGTTTTGTATTCCGACAGAAGGCGATAATGACGCTGACGCAACCACGCACGAAGTAAAGGCGCATACGCCAGAATTTACCGACAAACTTATGCAGATTGCCGGAGCCACAAAAGAAACGCTGAGGGAAGTCTACGAAGCGTTACACACAGAATTTAAGGGCCAGCCTGAATTACAAAAAGCAATTGTTGCGGCCAAGGATCAACGTAAAACCGCACTGGGAATTAAGTAATGAGAGACCCACATGCTGCGGTTGATTTTATGTGCATGATGACATCACAAATCTATGTATAATTTTTCAGTGGCTACCTTTAGCGGGGGAAAAGCAGACTGAACCACTGCCTGCCACATTTCTTCAGGTTCGCATCATGTGAGGTTCAACATGGAAATTTGGGTAGCTGCCATCAGGTGGCCTGAATATCAAGTCTCATCCCTTGGAAATGTTAGAAGAGTTGTCAAAACAACTAACAAAAATTATTTAAGACCATTAAAACCGTATAAAACAAAAAACGGGTACATGATGGTTGCGTTATGCAGACCAAACCAAAAAAAATATTTTTTAGTTCACCGTTTGATGTATGAATCGTTTTTTGGCGAGCAAAAAGGTCTTGATATTTGCCATAACGATGGATGCAGAACTAACAATATCATTGAAAATTTAAGATCGGATACAAGAGCAGGCAACATGAAAGATGTTGTTGCTCATGGAACCCATATTCGAGGCGAACGATGCGGAACTAACAAACACTCAGTAAATACAATTTTGTCTTTCAAAAAAGACATTAAAAACGGTTTGAACGTTAGGCAAGCATCAATAAAAAACAATCTGCCTTGTGCAACAGGTTACGGAATAGCAAATAATCTTACGTGGAAATGGTTGATAGTATGAATAACAATAAAACCATTTCTGATGCTGTTGATTATATTTACACGCACGGCAAAAAATATGCTGATTCCAAGTCTCAAAGAATTTATCTTGAAAATTACACTAAAAGTTTGATCGCATCTTTATCTATAGGTTTTATCAAAGACGAAAAAGCGAAGTCCATGTCCCAAGCTGAAGCAATGGCTTACGCAGATAGTAGCTATCAAATACATATAAAAGGATTGCAAGAAGCCGTGAGAAACGAAGAAACATTTCGCTGGGGTTTAATTGCTGCCCAGGCTCGCGTAGAAATTTGGCGCTCAGAGCAAGCAAACGCCAGAGCAGAGATTAGGAACACCCAATGATGTATAGAAACCAGAAACTATTGGAAACCGTTCGTGAGTTTGAGTGTGTGTTGTGCGGTACTGAAGATGGAACGGTCGTGGCCGCGCACAGCAACCAGCTACGCGACGGGAAAGGGAAAGGGATAAAGGCTCATGACTACAGGATTGCCGCCCTGTGTTATCGCTGTCACATGGCTATTGACCAAGGGCATCGGATGAACAAACAAGAGAAAGAAGCGATGTGGGAAGAAGCCCACCGCAAAACAATCGGTTACTTATTTGAAAGAGGAAAGTTATGGGTTCAGTAAATAAAGCGATCATCATCGGTAATGCCGGCAAAGATCCAGAGACCAAATACACAGATGCCGGGGTTGCGGTTTGCACCCTGGTATTAGCAACCAAACACTCTTGGAAGCAGCAAGACGGTACACGCCAGGAAAAGACAGAATGGCATCGAATTGTTTTCTGGGGAAAGCTGGCCGAGATTGTCGATAAGTATGTAAAGAAAGGATCTCAGGTTTACGTCGAGGGCAGGATAGAAACCCGAAAATGGACAGACAAAAACGGTCACGATAAGTACACCACCGAGATCGTTGCTGACCAGATGCAGATGTTGAGCGGCAGACCAAAAGCCGAGGTCGATAACGATGATGAGGTTCCGTTCTGATGGAGCAGGGAACCGAGGAATGGAAACTTGCTCGGCTCGGGAAAGTGACAGCTTCCCGTGTCTCCGCTGCCCGAGCAAAAAAAGGAACGGCAACTCGAGCCGACTACATCGCAGACATCATTACAGAGCGTCTTACAGGCTCACCAATTGAGTCTTATACAAATGCTTATATGGAATGGGGAACGGCTAACGAACCGCTTGCAAGGGCTGCGTATGAGATCAAAACAAGCATCTGGGTCGAGCAGGTTGCTATCGTCAATCACCCGACGATTCCAAACTTTGCAGCATCGCCTGACGGTCTTGTTTGGACAGATGGGTTACTGGAAATCAAATGCCCCAAAACGTCCACACATTTAGGTTGGATGATGAAAGGCGAACCACCTTCCGAGCACAAACACCAGATGCTTGCACAGCTCGCTTGTACCGGTAGAGAGTGGGTTGATTTTGTATCGTTCGATCCGCGGTTGCCTGAGCATCTTCAGTTGTTTGTTGTTCGTTTTCAACCAGAGCGCAAAGACATTGAAGACCTAGAGAAAGACGTAATGACTTTTTTAGCAGAAGTTGACACAATGCAAAGGAAATTAGGATGAGCTGGAGAGAGTTGATTGCAGAGCAAAGAACCCCCAGAACCTTCAAGCCCGTCGAGGAGATCTGGCGACAGTACGGCTGGAAGCCGCCCTCAACCGAATGCGAAGACACCATCGAAAAACATAAAGCATTTCGAGCGTGGTCACTCGGAGAACTGGCTCTCAATCATCAAGGAAATCAAGAGCAGTGATCGACAGGAAATTTCGGCAGCTTACGAAAAGGTTATGCCGCTGGTCGTTGAGGATTGGGCTCACTGGCTTTTATCGAAGCCTAAGACTCGGCGGCTTCCGCTCATCGAGCAGATAGCCAAGCATCACGGAGAGAGCGTCGGCCAGATGGTGAAAGACGCTCTTATCCGGCTGAATAAAGCATAGACTCATCGCGCCTACGCTTTACCAATCCTGGTAATTCTTTGCCAGCAGCTTTTGTCCACATCATGAAGGCTTGCGCGGCTCCAGCATAGTCACCACGGTTATGCCGCATTCGGATCGTCGATCTTTGAAGGTTTCCTAATCCAACATTAAACCCAAAGCTGGTGAGTGCATCAAGGCGATTAGGAGTAAGGCCAGCAGGACATAATCGGCGTATGCCAGCCTCAAATGTCTGTAGATCAGCCGCAAGAATCTCATCGACTTCTGCCATCGTGAGCGTTCGATCCCATCCGCTCGGGATCGGCAAAGAGAGTCTCTCTTCAAACTTCACCCTTATGTGTGATGGGTCGATAACGTGGCCTACGCCGATTGTCCACAGTCTCGCGGGACAGCGGTAAGGTCTAAGCCTTACGCCCTCGTGATGCTTGAGCATCTCAAGAGATTTACTTTGCAAATGCTCGGCTTCCAAAATGAAATGCAATGATTGCAGCCCAGATCTGCTGAGTCTCATCATCCCAAAGCTGATTGAGCATTTGATCGAACGGTACGTTCATTGTCCACGCGTACCAGAAACCAGCAACATCTACAAAGACTAGTAGCGCAAACATGCCATAAGTAATCACCGGTCTAACAAGGGCTCGGAGATTCTTTACCCACTGCGAAACACCGTCGCCAAGGGCTATATCGTGCGCGTAGAGCGCTTTCATCTCGTCTGCCTGTGCTTGTATCTGTACTTGCTCTGTTCGTATCTCCTCGACCCGCTGCTGAGCCAAGAAGCCTTCTTTTGCCATCTCTAGTTCGCGCTGCATTTGAAGCTGAGCAAGCTGTAGTTCGTGCGCTTTGTCTTTTGAGTCTTGCCAGATGTCAAGCAACCTGGGAACGCCACCAGCCAAGAAGGAAAGCAAGGATGAAAGCAAAGTCATCATGATGTTGTAATTTGATCCGAACCTTTTTTGACTGTGACTTTGGAGCCTTGAACGTCTACTTGCATAGGCTCAATTCGATCCAATTTATCAAGACGGTGAATCAAGTCTTTAATAACTTCAAACTCAGGTTTTTCCTGCTTAGCTGCCGTTCCAGCTATCCCATTCAGCATTTGAATAAGAGCAGTAAGTGAAGCGCCCAAAAGACCCATAACAGCAGCAATTTTTTCGCCTTCAAGGAAAAGTGAAGCGCCAACACCTACTAACACGATGAGGAAGATGTAAAGCAGACCATCTTCGCCAATCGCTTTGCCAGCGACTTCTTTAGCCGAATCCTGCGCTTTTAACTCTTCAAGTTTAATTCTTGCCTGAGCTTTTAATAACGCGATTTCGTGGGCTTTGTCATCCATCACTTGTCTTGCTTAGAGTCTAACTTGTCGAAGATCTTGCCAAGCATGACTTTGATTTCATGTATGTCTGCCTCATAGTCTTTTTTTAACGCGTAACTATGCGGTAAATCTTTTTCTAAGTCTCTAAGATCGCGCTGCATTTCTTTCACGGCTTCCCAGATGATGCGAAAAATCCAGCCGAAAAGCGCTGAAATAGCACCAAAAGCAATGTTGAGCAATGTTTGCGAGTCCATATCATTCACTCAAGAAAAAGTAACCGTTCCTGATCCTGCTGTGCAAGTGTAAGTCTTAAAACCACCTGATTGCGACATTGAATTTGTAACGCCGGAGAATGACGCAGTGTAGCTATCGGGAATCCTTAAAACAACCACACCGGAGCCTCCAGCATAGACTGTTCCTGCCGATGATCCATTACCCCCACCACCCCCGCCCGTGTTAGCTGTGCCTGCCTGAGCGGTTGTATTACTGTCAGCACCCTGTCCGCCGCCACCTAAACCGCCCGCACCGCTTCCGGTCGAGTTGTTTGTATAACCGCCGCCACCACCGCCGCCGTAATAAGAACCGGTGATTGTTGACTGAACGCCCACACCACCGTCACCGCCTTTTGCGTTTGCGTTAAGACCACCTGTTGCAGCTTGCCCGACTCCACCAGCGCCGCCGCCGCCGCCACCAACGACATAAGTCGACGTAGATCCCGCACCTCCGGCATTGCCGTTACCTGAAGCGCCGCCCGTTGTGGCAGATGGAGCGCATCGTATGCCCCCTGCGGATGTGACGCTTGCAAAAGTAGATGAGCCGCCATTAGCAGCATTGGCTCCCGTTCCGATGACAACTGAATAGGACGTTCCGAGAACATAAGTTGCGTCATTCAATCCCTCAATCACCTGTCCGCCGCCGCCACCCCCAGAACCACCAGCGTTAGTAATAGAGCTTCCAGATCCACCAGCGCCCACAACCAAATAAGAGACTAAAAGCGGTGGATTACCGCCGCCAAAACCTCGTATGGACGAATTAGCAAACGTGGTAGCGAGTGGCATCAGGCAAACTTAGAAAGACTTGCAAGTACGGTATATGTCGCGCTTGCGGTTTTAATAACTGTAAAGGTATAAGTGTCAATAGCGCTCGCATTGCCGGCAGATGGTGTTGAATTTAGCCATTTAGGAGTTACGCTCGCCCCGTCTACTTGAACAGCGCTACAGTAATACGGCGTGGCTCCGTTCGTATTCATAAACACACAAGAAACGGATTGGCCTACAGCAAGAGCAGTATTTAGCGAGGTTGTCGATGATGCGCGGATGTTGATCGTAAAGTTGGCAGAAGCATTAGACGTATAGAAAAGAATGCCCTGCGTGGTTACGTCAAAATTGATAGTTCCCGTGGCTGCGGTTGCTGATGCGGTGACAGTTTCAGCCGACCCCTGTAGCAAAGCGCCGAGCTGTGTAGACGTACTAGCCAGGGATGACTGGCGTTGCATTGCAATTTGTGTAGCTGTAATGACAATGGCATTTGTGCCGCCGGTCTGAATGTTTAGATCAGACGTTGAATCAGCGGTTGCGACAATACCGGTTCCCGCCGCTGCATTGATGACATTAGCCATTAGATCACCTGTGCTGTAGTCAGGTTAGTGATTTGCGTAGTCGCAAGAGTCTGTATTTCAATAATTGGCTCGATAACCTCTACATTACCCCAGGCGCTCTCAACCCAAGCCCTGTCTACATGGTTCCAGTTCCACTGCCACCCAGCCCTGTCTGCTGGCTTAGGGTCTCTTACGATCCATTCCCAGTTTAGCCATACCAACTCTTTACCATCAGGGATGTCTGTCGGAGGCGACGGAGCCTGTTGCCAGCCTTCAGTACCATCTGTTTCAGTGTTTGGGATAGACCCGTTTTTTGTCCAGTATTGCATGGTCTACCTCTATAACGTTGGGAATGCTGCTGTTGGTGATGCGGTAATAGTTCTTGCGTAGCCTTTGGTTATACGTAAATTAGATATATAACCATTAAAAAATGTTGAAACCGTTGAACTATCTGATCCAACATAAATTATAGAAGAAATGTCACCATCAATAGAACCTGAACTTATGGTAGATGCTTCCTGCGTACCATTTAGAAATAGTTTGAGTGTTGTACCGCTTCTTGTTAATGCCATGTAATACCAAGTTCCTGTTGTTAATGTTGTTGTGCTTGCTAAAACGGCGGAGGCGGAAATATTATTTACCCAAAAAGATAATTTATTTACTTGTGAAGCGGCATTAGTTTGAATAGCCCATTTGTTTGCTGCCCACACACCATTACTAATGATCATTGAATTTGCGACATTAGATGAAATATATATCCAACCTTCAATCGTAAAATCACCGATACCAAGCGTGTTTACTTGGCTTGCGGGAATTTTCAAAGTATCGGTTGTCCCATCAAATTTTATTGTTCCTGTTGCTGCCCCAAACGGATTGTTTATAGTTGTGCTTATCTGAGCATCACCCAACGTCTCCAAGTCATTCTTACTTGTAGCATCGTAGATACCGGCGTTGGTGAAGTTGAGTAGTAGGGATGTGTTGGTGATGGCGGTGAGTGGTGTGGTTGGTGGGGTGAAGTCAGCGGTGTAAACGGCAGTACCTTTTACGATACGCAGATTAGATATGTACCCGTTTACTCCATTAGAACCGCTACGACCGCCGACTCTAAATGTTGCGGCTGATGTGTAATTGATTGTTGATGGTTGCGTTGAAGCACTACCTTGTAATTTACCATTGATAAAAAATCTTCTTGTTGTCCCACTTCCTTCATAAGAAATTGCAACATGTAGCCATTGGCTAACAGAAGCCGCTCCAATTACATTCCAAGCTGTTCCGTCCCAAAACTCAAAATTACCGCTTCCTACGGTTCCAACACCAACCCCAAGTGCATATCCTTGAAAAGGTGAGGATTGGTTATAACAATCTAGAATCAATGGGCCAGCAGTGCCACCGTCGGCTGTTAAGCTATTCAAATACACCAAGGCTTCAATAGTGTATGCAGTTGAGTTAGATAACTGCAACGCAGTATTGTTTGCAAACGATAAGAAATCTGAACTACCATCAAAATACCCACTCCCACCATAAGTCGCGGCACTCCAGCTTGCAGTGGGGTTGAATGGGGAGAAGGCGACTACGGTTGGGGAGCCGTTAGGGGTGATGGTTATTGGTGTTAAACTAACATCTAAAAACCTGTTTGACTGGCACGTTAGCAATAAAGTATTTGCGTCATTTGTAAACGGAGCCGTTGGCACTGTTGATGATCTAACAGTATTTGAAACCCGTACATTTGAAAGGTAACCGTTAATTTGGTTGCCCGCAGCGTCCTGGTAGTATCTTCCAATAACTGCTGCTGATCGGTCTATTGATCTCGTTGTTGTTGTTGTTGCTGATGAAGTTCCGTTTATATAAATAGTCATAGCGCCACCAGAACCGGCGGCTTTTGTGGCCTGAAGAAATACCCAAGTATTTAGTGATATAGAACTTGCTGTAACAATAGTGGTGTCAGCAGACCCTGAAGCATTTCCTATTGAAAACTGAATTTTGCCTGTGTTATCAAACCCAAGCATCATTCCGACACCGGTATTTGCAGCATTCCAACTTGCAAATACGCTTCCATAGGTATACGAATTTAGGTATACCCATCCTTCAATAGTAAAAGCTCCTGTACCAACCGCAAAAGAGCTAGAAGATAAACTAAGGTATTGACTGCTTGCGCTAACGAATAAATTACCCCACCCAGTCTGTGAGAACGGGCTAAACGTACCCTGTGTCGTGTTGCCGTTGCGAGTGATGGTGAAGTTATTGGTAGAACCGTCTAAGAACGTATTGTTCTGTGCGCCATTCGTACCGTTGCCAGGAAGCAGTAGCGTTACATACTCAAAATACTGATCTACAGCCCTAGCTACAGCCGCAGACCAACCATAAGCCCTAGATGCTAACGATCCGATTTTGGAAGTAAAACTCATGCGAATCTCGTTTGGCTTGCAAAGACTGTGAATGTAGCCGACGCTGTTTTCACAATCGCATAAACATAAGCATCTACGCCAGAAGCATTACCCGCTGTCGGCGCTGTCCCACCTTGCCATTTTGGAGTCACGCTTGATCCGTCAACTTGCACCGCTGAGTTGTAGTAAGCCGTGCTTCCTTGCGTAACCAAGAAAGTTACGGTTAAAACCTGACCAACTGACATAAGCGTATTTAGTGACGTACCGCTAGATCCTCGGAAATTGACCGTCCAATTAGCGGAAGCGTTGCTCGTGTAATACAGAACATTCTGAGTCGTTGCGTCGTAATTGATAGTCCCCGTCGCAGCCGTAGCACTTACCGTACAAACCTCTGCTGCATCTTGGAGGATCAAGCCCAAGTTTGACGAAGTGCCGGCAAAGGTCTGCGCCGCTGTAAACGTCTGCGCTAACCCTAGCGAAACAAGCGTATCAGCCGAAGCTACATCGGGAAGCGTTAAGGTTGCGGATGTCGCGGTATTTGGGCTTTGGAGCGTTGTTGTTCCTGCACCAGAAGCATTACCCTGAAGTTTAATTTTGCTCATGATCTATCCTAAAACCATCCACACCTGACCATCAGGTACGGTAAGCGAATATCCAGTTCCCAACGTAACCGGCGAAACTGAAAGCCCGTTGTAGTTTGTTGAAACTGTGTAATCTTGACTTATCAAAATTTGCGACTCTAAGATAGGACCGCTAGAACCTCCGCCGCCGGGAATATTGACCGTAACCGCGTTGGTAGCGGCAGTCGCAGTGACACCCGCACCAGTAAAATTAAACGATGTAACGCCAGAGGTTAAAAGCGTTCCCTCATCTGAAACCGCAATATTTGTTCCCGTTCCAGACGGTCCCGTGGCTCCCGTTGGTCCCGTGATCGAAGCGCCCGTCGGACCCGTTATTGAAGCACCGGTCGGCCCTGTGATCGAAGCGCCCTGGGGCCCTGTAGGTCCGGTGATGGACGCGCCAGGATCGCCTTGGGCTCCCGTGGGTCCGGTAATGGAAGCCCCGGTTGGGCCGGTAATAGATGCACCCGTCGGGCCTGTAATTGAAGGTCCTGTAGCCCCCGTGGGCCCCGTGATAGAGGCTCCAGAACTTCCCGTTGGCCCGGTGATGGATGCACCTGTTGGCCCGGTAATCGAAGCACCTTGAGCGCCCGTGGGTCCCGTAATCGAAGCCCCCTGAGCACCCGTCGGGCCTGTGATTGAAGCCCCCGGACTACCCGTTGGACCCGTAATTGATGCACCAGAAGCCCCGGTTGGCCCCGTAGGACCGACGCTGCCAGATCCCCCGGTGATTGAAACCGTAACCGCATTTCCGACTGCTGTTGCCGTTACGCCAGCCCCAACAAAATCAAAAGATGTAACGCTTGTGGTTAACGTAGTTCCTTCGTCCAAAACCGCAATTGCGCTACCACCACCCCCTGCCGGACCCGTAGGCCCGGTCACCCCCTGGCTTCCAGTGGGTCCGGTTATGGATGGCCCCGTAGCCCCCGTCGGCCCCGGAACAGTTGAAGCCGCCCCCGTTGGTCCGGTTATGGATGCCCCCTGGGGTCCTGTCGCGCCCGTTGGTCCGGGAACTGTTGACGCGGCTCCCTGGGCTCCCGTCGGACCAGTAATAGAAGCACCCTGGCTTCCTGTAGGTCCCGTTATAGAAGCGCCAGGACTACCCGTCGGACCGGTTACAGAGGCTCCCGTAGGCCCCGTTATGGACGTTCCCGCCGGTCCTTGGCTCCCCGTAGGCCCCGTAGGTCCGGTAGCCCCGCCGCCAACAATCGTAACGGTCACATCACCGCCGACCGCCGTAGCAGTGCCGCCAGGACCGGTTATGTTTAGCGAAGTCAGGCCAGACGTTATCTGCGTCCCTGCGTTACTGACCGCGATATTTGTACCGCTTCCCGCCGGACCTGTAGGCCCGATAATTCCTTGATCGACCGTCAGAGTAATCTGGTTGCCTGACGTAACAACCATGTTAACGTCACTCAATTTGTCACTCCATCAGATCTGACTAGGAACAATAAGAAAATAATTAAGTCTTGCGCCGGCGTTGCGCCGCTAGCAGGAATTGCAACTTTGATATTTCCCGAAAATCCAACAGGGTTTGCAGCGTTGATGTCTAGTTGCGGGTCCGTAGAAATAACAGACCATGCCGACTCATCAATAACCAATGTGAAAGATCCGCCAGCAAGGTTTTGATTGGTTATTGTTAAGCTGATCGGCGTAGGAGGTGGCGTGTAATCGGCTATGTCAAAAGTCAAACCGTATCGGCTATCTCTGACGTTCGATAACTGCCTTCTAAGAATCTGACTTGTGATTGTTGCGCCTGTCAGATTATTTGGGGTTCCGTCCTCATTGGATAGCGTGATGTTCCAATAAGTTTTCTGGTTGTAGACCAGCTCACCGGCAATGATTTGATTGTTGAATCCGCTTATTTGTGTAAGCGTATTGCGATTAAAGACGGCCATGTTCCCTCACTCGGTAAATTGACGTTCGTTAAGCACTCTCAACTGAACGTATGGCTATCGTGTCTTTTTTAAGATTCTATCACCGCTTGTCTGTAAAAAGCTAGATTCGTTTTTAGTCGCTCATCATCAGGTGACAGCTCAACTGCTTTTTCGCCGTACTCTAATGCCTGTTTGTGCATTCCCAGGTGATGAGCAGCAATCGCCGCTAAGTCCCAAGGTTTCATGCCCCAGACTTCAGGGTCAACCGTATAAACTAATTGTTTGTCATTGATTGTCAGTGCCATCGTCGCCGCATGGAGACACTCTTTCCACAATCCTTTCATATAACAAGAGTTGGCAAGATCAACCCACGGTTCCCTACAGTTTGGAGCCTCTGCAACTGCCCGTCGATGCCAAGATAAAGCCTCCCACTGATTACCCTTTTTGTCATACGCTTGACCCATCAGACGCATGGCATAGGCTCGTTCGTTGTACCACTTAGCCTCGGGGTTATCGAGATATTTCTTAAACGCCTCTATTGCTTCATCCCAAAGATTGTAAAAGGTTAGCTCCCGCGCAAAGTAAAAAGCATTCCTCGGGCAAGCAGGATCTTCTTTGACTGCAAGCCTGAGCAAATCCATGTATTGCCCCCTGCTCTTCGTTGCGTCTGGATAGTGAGACACCAAGAGCGCAGGAGTCTCTGCATAAACCTCTGTAATTCTTTGATCGGGTCTCGGGTATTCGTGGACCGGATGATGCCAGTGGTAACCATGTCGAGCGTGAATCTTCTCGTACATGAAATTGATGCCGCAGCCCCAACAGAATTGATAACGCAGCCTTGTGGTATCAGGGTTCCATACTCGCTCAATTTCGTAACGCCAGCCTCCCTCTAGCACCTCGTCTAGATCCAACGAAATGCAAACGTCTACATCAGGAACCAAACACAAAGCAGTGTCTCGCGCTATATCGAACCTCCAAGGTCTGACCGATATTTGATGGGTAATGATTCCGCATTCTTTCGCCAAACTTACAGTCTCATCTGTTGATCCTGTATCCGCAATCAGAACGTAGTCCGCATCTTTTGCTGATTCATAAAAGCGCTTTACAAACTGCGCCTCATTTTTCGAGATAGCGTAGACGCAAAACTTAAGCCTTCGCTTATAAACATAAACGCCGATCTCGTTTTCAATCTCATGCTCATGAGACTTACCAAAAGCCGCGTGAACTTCCTCATGGCTCCAATTGTCAGTGACATGCTTTTCGTGCGGGTTACCCTCAAATTCATCTTGCGGGTAATACCCTAAAGGGATTGAGACGATGGTGTAGTGCGCCGCTTCTCTGCATCGACTTAAAAGATGCTGCGCCTCTTCAACTTCCATATGCTCAAGAACATCCCCAAGAATGATTGCGTCAACTTTAGGAATTGATAGGTTACGAATGTCTGTAATTGCTAATTGATCGTACAGGTCTTGCAACCCGAACTTTTCAACATAAGGTTGGTGAATTTCAACGCCTGTCCATATTTGCCCTTCTTTTTTCAAGAGCTTGGCGTAGGTTCCCGAGCCGCAACCAACATCTAAAACGGTCTTGGGGTTGATGCGATTAAATACTTTTGTGATGTAGTGTTTGCCACTGTTGCTTGAATAGGGCATGTCATGTCCAAGGTAAGGGTGGGTCAATGGTGGAAGGGTTTGCCTTTTCCGAAAGTCTTGTCGTGATGATTGATTCGGTTCCTTCTTTTGAGACTTTATCCCATACCCAGGTTAAAACCTGATCTTGGGTAAGCTGGTCAAATGGGATAAATGTATCGCCAGGAAGCCCGAGCGTCGTCACACCGTCAAATGATTCTGTATCTTGATTTACGATCCAAGAAACTCTGATGACTACATCAGTCAAAGAATCAAGTGATTTTAGACATTCTAGTTTAGTGACTGACCAGTTCATTTCGCCTCCAGTGCGCTAACCCTAGCTTCTAACGCTTCGACTTTAGCGATTAGTTCTGCGATTACAAGATCTTTAAGAATTTGCAGCTTGTTGTTGTCAAAAGTCAGAACCCGCTCATCTGTACCGGGAATCTTCTGGTAATCGCCATTGGGAAGAATAGGTGACTCAATAAGCGCTTGGGGCAAACCACTTCCCACTTGCTGCGCGGTATATCCCCAAGTCTCTGCGCTTTGCTCAAACTTCCACTTCCAGACAACCGGCTTACCAATTTGTTTGTAGGCATCAATCGCACTAGAAACGGGAATCGCTCCGACTACATCTTTCATCCGAGCATCAGATGTAAATGTAGACCAAGTGGAAGTCGTGCCGCGCTGGTTAATAAACACGCCGGCGTAGGTGGAGCCGGATAGCGTAAACAAATCAAAATTGTCGGAAGCTGTTGCGCCATCGGAACCGATAAACGATTTGAGTACAGCGGTTGATCCTGTTCCGGCTATGCCGACAATTGATTCGCTACCGTTTTTGAAACCTGGGGCATCCGTTTCAGCAAGAGCTGAAAACGTTCCGTCTCCACGCAGGAATTGAGTGGTTGAGCCATTGAATGCGGAGAACGTGTAAGACCCGTATCGAATAGAACCGCTTCTGACGTTAAGCGCATATCCCGCAGAGTCAGCGATAGAAACTTCTGTGCCGCCAGCGCTGTTGTAACCGCGCACCGCAGCCGAATAAGCAGCACTATCTTGATAGCCTAAAAACCCGCTAACAACGCCGGACCCGTAATCTCTTGTTCCCGCAGTGCCATAGCGCACTGTCTGCGATCCAACTGTGTACCAACCGCAAAGAATGCCTTCTAAGCTCGCGTCGGTCGTCTGCCCGTAGTAACTTGCGGCGACATAATTTGTGCCGCTTGGATTTGGGATTACCGTTGTCGCGCCGTAAGCGGTAGTTCCGGCAATAACTGGATTAAGACGAAGGATTGCATCAGTCGATGTTCCTGTTCCGCCAAACGATGCTAGCAGGGTATTGCTTGAGTTGTAGACCGCTACTTTGTTTGACACACCTTTGTTAATCTCGACCCGCTGAGCTCCGCTAACACCCGTGACCAGCTCGCCGCGCAAATAGGCGGCATTTGCATAGAGGTTGCCCGAGGGCTGATCAAGATACCAACCAGCCGTTCCAAAGTTAGTTGTTGTTGGCGGATTTGGCCCGTTGTAATTATCAGACCTAATACTTTGGAAGATTGACGCGGCGATTGGGCCCGTCCATGCCGTCGAGTTAGCAGGAACTCCATCAACCGTTACCGCGTTTGCGTTGTAACGTCCCTGGATGTACCAGAGAACCTGACCGATAGCCACAGCGGGAACCGTCGATGACCAGCCGGCAGGAACGGCTGAGCCGGATGTTGGCGTTGTAAATGTTGGCGTCGATGAGGATTGCGACTGAACCAAGTAAGCCGTAAGCGCAGCAATCCCTACTAAACCAGAACTTCCCGTTGGGCCTGTAAAAGATGCCCCTGTAGGCCCGGAACTCCCGGTTGGCCCTGTTGGTCCAGCCGCAGCAGTTGGCGACCAAACTAGCGCAGAACTTGTGGCCGACAATGAATTGCCGAATTCGTTACTTACGGAGAAAGCGAAGTAATACGTTCCAGACGACAGACTGATGTTGTCAAACTTAAATGTCGAGCTGTTGGCAAACGTTGCGCCATTGTTAAGGATTGCAGAATTCCATACACGCCAATCGGTCGCCGCCGGTGTTGTGGATGTTGTGTAAAACAGCGTTATAGACGTTACACGCCCGACTGCCGGCATCGTGCAAGTAGCCGAAAAAGTAGGAGGAGCCGCGCTTGGCGCTAGATCGCCAAGAACTGGAGCATTAATGCTTGAAAAATAATTTGGAGAAGGTAGCGACGAATTAGGCGCTGGACTAAATGCCGTGATGGCCGCATCGTCATAAACGACAGCGTTGTATTCGGATAGCTCTAACGTCGCGCCAAGATTCCCATCGTCAACGGTTGCCTCCGAGACCTTCATCACCCGGAAGAGTTTGTTCGTCCATCCGTAGTCTGTGTTGGTGATGTCAACCACATCGCCAGCATCTACTTGAATGCCAGGATATGTCGAAGTGATGGTAACGATCAGATCTTCTCGCGCTTGCTCTAACCTTCGGTTTCCCAGGTATTGAGCCTGTACGGAGTCATTCGTAAACTCTAGCGTTGTGGTCTGCCTGTTGGCTGGCTCGTTTGGATACAGAAGCCCTGCCGGCGTTTCCATGTAAACCAGATCAGGTTGATCTCGGTTTAGCTTGGATGGAAACTCAATCTGAATCTGGTTGATCTGCTGGTTGATGTCAATAGCAGAAACTCTGATTTCACCGATAAGATTTGTATCGTTGAAAGAGAACGAAGAAGTCTCAGCTTTATTGATGACTACCGACCAGAGACCGGATGCTGAGTTGTATGCCATCCAAGAGTCGCAGCACTCAAGAACTTTTTCGACGTTATCTAAAACGGGTTTGCCCGTATCAATTACGCCGTTGATTCGGTATCGAGCCTGTGTCGCAGACCCACCACCAGATGGCGTGTAGGTAATCGTCTGATCCGAGTAAGTATTAAGAGCGGTTGCGCTTGTAGCATCGACCAATCCCGTCATGCCAGCGCCGTAGCGCGTATCGGTCATGTAGTCGTACCAAACATCTCCGGGCTTTGCTACGCTGCCGCCCTTGGGGTAATGCTTGCAGTAAAACGTAATCGGCTGAAGCCCAACCGTTCCAGCGTCTGAGTTGTAGTTGAGTTTGACAATCGCAAACGCCAATCCATTCATCTGCCGACCAGATGCCGGCCAACGTAAAGCCACCGGAATATCTGCGCCGCCCATCGTCACGTTGGGAGCGGTTCCGTTTACCGAGGTTATAACGCCAGCATTGGTAGATGTGTAAAGACTGATATACAAATTGCCGCTTACTTTCGTGTCTACATTTCCGTCACCATCTGTTAGCGATATAACTTTTGTTTGATCCGTTCCATCAAAAGTAACTAGTCTGTCGCCGTAGTAAAACTTGGTGCGATCATATGAAAAGGTTGCAGAAGCATCTGACGAAATGGAAGAAATCGCCAAAACGTAATACATCGTTTTCTGGTTAGTGGACAGAACTGCATCAACAAACGTACCGCCTAGCCACGCGTCGCCGTACACCACGGGAATTGAGTTGTTGCTAGCCGGAGGGACCTGTTGTCTCGCTCCGGTATCTTGAGATTGCGGAGGTTTAGATCCGAAAGCCCGAGTGACAACAAATGACACCGCAAAGTTAATTGCAAACGTAGCGGCGGCCAAACCTATAGAACCAAGCGCAGCGCTTGCCGCTGCCGCTGAACCGTAAATTGCAGATAAAACGATGGATGCTGGCATGATCTACTCTCGAAAGAACGTCGCTTGCATAGGCTTGAAGTCGTATCGTGTGTAGTCAATGTTTGGTGAATTGGGCATAAGGCTTGTGCAAACAATCTGCACCCGTTTCTGATCTAGCATGTCTTGCGCGAGTTTGTTAAACCGCAACCACAACTTCCCGCCGACAGATGTATCTCTAAATTCTGGAACTACCCACCACGCTACCTCGTGTAACTCTTTAACCGCGCTGTTCCAAAAGTTGCTTGTTACATAAGCCGCCAGGAACCCGCGAAACTGATCGTCTATAAGAACAAAGCCTCGCCCTTTTATCATCTCGTAAAAGAGCGTTTTTACATGCCCTTCATTTTGATTTTGCTTTAGTGTCTCTATTCCTGCTTCATCTGCGTATGCCCTCATCATTTCAATAAGATGCGGCATGTCGTATTTTGTTGCGTATCTCATCAGCCCCCCGGCTCAGTAACGGTAACGTCTGCTTGCGAAGGATTAACTGTTGCCGGATCTGATTGAGAGCCAGACTTTGGTGGTGCGCCAAAATCAAAAAACTGACCAGAGATTGCTGCCACTCGGCTCATGCTTGTATCAGATGCGTAGCGTTGCTGCCATGTTGAAAGATTGGTTTTGATGCCGGCGATTCTGTTTTCTAGGATAGATCTGAACGATGTGCAAGAGATCGACGCGGTAGCGGTACGGCTTCGGATGTTGTCGTTCCAATCTTCCGTGATCGACATGTTAGATACGATGCCCTGATAGCGCTTAAAAAATTGAGTCGTAGGGCTTGTGATGATCTGATAGTTGGAGTCAAAAAACCCGCGCCAAATCTCGACGGTCGAGCCTTTGATGTTAGAACCCAAGACCAAAGAAATGTTTGTCGGATCAATACCTATCAGTCCAATGACCATATCAATCGAGGTCGCTTTAATTTCACGATTGACTGCTCCAACAGAAAGAAGGCTCCCTAAACCTGAGAACGTATTCCCGCCGACAGTGATTGCGGCAGATGCGTTGCAAAATGTGTAGGTTGTTGTTGAAGTTGTTAGCTTGACGAATTCGCCGTGGGTAATGCTTGCGCTCGAAAGCGCTGTCATTGGGGTACTCATTGAACGTTCTCCCTAAAGACAAAATCAGCATCCCAATCAACAAACGCGCCGTTGGTCATGGGTCGTAACGTGTAGGTCGGGCAAACCTCAGCGACGACGGAAAACGTACAAGCAGATCCTACAGCCGTGAGCGTACCGACAGATGGTGTACCGATTACTGGTCGATGCAGCGTAACGCTAACCGTCGATCCTGAGCCTCTAAGAACCTGAGTCGTTACCTTGTACGGATAATTCCCGATCTGTAGGAAATCGCCGGCAGCAAAGACAATTGTTCCGCTTGCAACCGCTGGCAAATTGCCTACCGAAATCGTCGTTGCATTTGCCGCCGGAACAGATGCAAGTGTCAGCGCCGCAGCCTGAACGGATGAGAGCTGACCTTGGTAAGCGGTAAACCATTGAAGGTTTGTGGAGCTAAACGTAATTGTTGCCGCCGTCTGCCGGTCGAGATTGTCAATCGTCTGAATTACGTCTCGAACCTGGGGATAGTAAAGAAACGAATGGGGCTTAACTGTAAACACCCAAGGAACGGATGTAACGTAAAGCGCCGTTCTTACTTGCCCTGATCTGGAATACTGCTGGCCGACCATCCGACGGTTGTTAACCGTAATCGTTTGGCTAATGTCTAGAATGGTTTGGAAGCTCATGTTCTACCCCGCGGTGAGAGGGATTTCTGAGCGTAGGAATTAGCCGCCCAGACCGCTCGATTGCTGCCCATGATTCTTTCCTCAAAAGACTTAACGTCAATAGCTTGTATGTTGTAGTTGTTGATCGTCGATGTTCCGCTCATTGCGTAAGACGGGACAACTTGACCAGCCATGCTTGGAACAAATAGCTCCGGCCCTCTTTCGCCAACAAGATACGGAGCGCCCGAGTTAACCGGACCGCCGCCGGCTCGCTTACCAAAGATGCTCCCAAGAACGGGAACATTAGACATGAAGTTTTCAAACAATGAGGGAGCGCCCTTCATGTCTGATTTAAAAATTGTGTCTAGAAATTTATCCAGCGAGCGGGAAGCCAGCTTTTGAAGCAAGGAGGAAAGAGCAGACTTAAATGCTTGCGCGGCAGATTTGCCAGACATAAAAGCCTCAACAATCGTTGAGCCAACAGATTTGAACCCGTCTCTAATATCTTCCAAAAGCTCTAGCTGTTCCTCGCTCGCTTTTTTCGTCAGATCCATTGCTTCTAGTTCTTTGTTTGCAGTGACCTCTGCTTGCTGGCTAAGATCAAGCATGACTTGCATACGCTCTTTTTCGATCTCAACTTCGCGCTCGTAATCTTTGACAATCTGGTCTTGGCGCATTTTGCGTAGATCTTCCATCGCGGCCAGCTCTTGATTGGCTTCTTTTGTAAGCCTCTGCATCTCTTCTTGCTGCTCGGCTTCCTCGCGGCGCAGACGGATAATCTCTTCCATCTTTGCAAGACCGGCTGGCCCACCTTGCTTCGCAGCCTCGAACCGCAACGCCGCTTCTTCGCCTTCTTTTAGCTTAAGAATCTGCGCGTCTAAGCCTTCAAGATAAGTCTTAAGCGCTTTTGCAGCAGACTCCGCGCCCGAGTCTTTTACAGCCTTGACCCTTGTTCCTGACTGCCTGCCGCCCTGCGTTACACCAACCACCGGAGCAGGAACCGCAGGCTCCTCTTCGCCAAAACCAAGGAACTTTTTAACGACCATGTACGCGTCACGCGCTTTACCCATCAGCGTTAGAAAGCCTATTTTTGCCTTCTCGGTCATTTGGTCGATAGCGTCGCCAATCTCACCGATAGCTAATACGCCCTTCTTTGCTTCGCCTGAGAACTTATCGGTGTTTCTTGAAAGCTGGTCAATCTTAGTTATGTCAAGATTGCCAAACTGTTTTCCAAAAAGCTGCACTTGTAATCGAGCGCGTTCAGCGCCTGCGCTCATGCCGGAAAGAACCGACGTTAGGTCTCGAAAGATGTCAATCTCGGGTCTTAACAAACCCCCAGCGTCGGCAATACTTACGCCTAATTCTTTGAACAGATCCGCCTGCTCTTTTTGACCATCAGCGGCAGCGCCAAGCGTTACCGAGAACCTATCCCACATCTGCGCGGCGTTATCGGCTTCTTTCCCCGATTGAACCATCGCGCTTTGCAAAGCTAAGACTTCCTCAATCGCCAGACCCGAGCCTTCAGCAAAATCATTAACCGCATCTGCGGCTTTGAAAAACGAAGTGGCAAATGTTCCAGCGGCAGCGGCGGCTAGTAACATCGGGCTTCGCAAAGCGCCCATCGCAGTGCCGAGAACATCGACACTTACTTTCATTTCGCGGGTTTTGGCTTTAGCCCTGTCGATCTCTTGAACGAACTTTGCGCTCTCAAGACCTAGCGCGACTTGCAGGGCTGCGATTAGCTTACCGGCCATTGTTTCCCCCTAAAATGTCTAAAAACTCTGACTTGAACCCCGGCAAACTTGTAAACGCCAAGAAGTCTCGCTCTTGTCTTGTCATGTAGTTTGGAGGGATAAAGTATTCCTCCAGATGCGGGAAAAACTCACGGCTCTTGATTGGGTTTTTAGACAGCGCGTTGTAAACAATCGCCATCAGATGCGAGATCAACATTAAGTTTTGTCTCGCGCCAATCATGCCATCGCGGTACATCAATTCTAACTCTCGCGTGGTCACTACATCAAGGCTTTCTATAACCTCGGGAGACTGACCGTTAAAGATCATTGCCGCCCGAATCTGCCGATATAGTGACCGCTTTAGTTTTTTTCGACTTCCTTGTAATCTGGGTTTACTGCCTTTTCGATTAGCTCGGTTAGATGCTTAATCTGCGCTGGAGAGAAGGCTTCCGAAATATCCTCGTACGACAGCGCGAAGAGCTCTTGCCCTTCCTCGAAACCAACTAAATTTATAAGCGCAATCTCGCGCATGATTTCTTGGGCTTTGAACCGTGATGCTTCTTTTAGGCTTCGCCCCTCGACCACAATGTCATCGTCTTTACGCTCAACCTCTACGGTTTTATTGATCTTGTAGAGCTTCTCAAACGTATCGACTAGCTTTGTGTATTCCTGCTCTAATAGAGCATCAGGAGGGTTTTTGATCTTGCCCTCAAGCTCAAGCATTTCCTTCCTGGTAGGAAGATAGACCTTTAACGCATGACCAGCGAAATCAATGTCTGCGTATTTCTGTCTTTGGAACGAAGAACCGAATTTGTCTTGTAATCTCATTTTCTAACCTTTGCTCGTTGTTTTGCCGCCCAAAGATCCATGTGAGCGCTCATAAGGGACGCTAACCGATCAAGAGCGGAGCTTGCCATTGATTGAAAACTGTTTCGTATGAACGGCCTAGCAGGAACCTCTGCCGTACCGAATTCTATAGCCTCTGCTGCTGGCCTGTACTCACCTTTAGCATCCCTGTAGCCAACTCCAACATCGACAAACCCAAAAGCAATAGTGTCGCGGCTAAGATACTTTTTAGATTTGTCTTTACGCGTTGCAACCTTCGCGCCGTTGCGAACCTTAAGTTGTAGTTTTCCAGTATCGACAGGAACTCTTGCGCGGATCGCCGCCTTGACAGGCTCCATCGCAGACTTCAGACCGGGAAGTAAAGACCGGCGGGCTTTGGTCGTGCCGAATTCTTGAGCTAATTCTAAAAGCGAATCCTCAAACTCTCGGAAGCCCTTAACCTCAATCTTTCCCATTGGTTACGATCTTTTTGAAAATTAGATCGTTTAGACGAATCACATAATTGACTACTTCGTCTGGTGTCATATCTGGCGCATGATTCTCTGCGATCTTATGGCAGAGAGTGATGTTAATGAGCCTTTGTTGAGGATACCCAAACCAGTTTTTGGAACCGGTTTGGGCTTGCGTGACCAAATAAGCCAGCAAATCATCACTCGCTCTTTGCATGAGCCCTCAGCACACATAAACATACGGCTTCGGCCCCGCCGGGGCTGGCTTCCTGTAGGGCGGCATCCACCTCTTGCAAGGTAAAGGGATGCCCTTTTGCCATAGCGTGTAAATCGCCATGAAAGCTAGCCATCAAAGCTACAAGATCATCAAGTGTTGTTTTGCCATCCATATTGGTTTCCTCGCGGGTGAATCGTAAATGTAACTTGAGCTTCTGCGCCTGGAGCAGGATCAATTGTCCACTGACTTACGCGTCCATTGAAAGAAAAATAAACAGTGTTAGTACCGTCTGTTGCGGCAATAACAAAAGTTCTATCTATGGTTCCGTTATACGCGTCAGCGCGAAGCAAAAGAAGATTTGTGCTTGCTGGATTCCATGCGGCCACAACCGTCATGGAAGTTGGCGCAGACTGTACCGGAATCTTGTCAGACTGACGCGAGCCAGCAACCGAAAAGTTAGCAACCGCATCGTCTTGTCCAAATGCGGGAATCGCCTCAACCGGAACAAGATTTCCAGCTATTGCAATTGCAGAAACATTTGCATATGTAGAAAGTTCTGCGGTGGTTAAAGGAGTTGGAGTAGCCCCCGGCTGGCAATATAGCGAGGCGCTGAAGCCGGGTAAAACTTTATTAGGAAGAGCCATTTTTCACCTCACGAAGGAATGTCTAAAGTCGAGTCTAAAACAATTTGATGTAATTTTGAATCGTTGTCGTATGTGTGGAAAAGCCAATCAACGTCTACTTTTGCCACAAAAAATAAGCCGCCAAATGTTCCCTGATAGCCGTGGAGCGCGTCAACAATCTGCTGAGCCTTCGAGTAACAGTTCGCCATTTGCTGAGCAAAAACTGTCGCTTGAAAGACAGGTCGATCTATACCCTTAACCGACTGCGGCCCTGTGTAAACCGGCTGATGAACATCTCTTAGCTGCCAAGTAACGAATGTCGGCTCGGTTGCAAAGTTGCGGTTAAACACAGCATAAACCGGCGTGGGCGTACAAACCGAGGTTAGCTGCGCCTGTATCGCTTGAGCATAGGTAACGGCTGAATTCTGGCCCATCAGACTGCAACCGTTGGTTCGTTACGATAGCAAGTGAACGTTACCCACTGCCGATCGTCATGCTCGTAAACCTCAGCTATCCGCCAAGATTTGTCTCGGAAGGAAATGCTGTAAGCCTCTTGAGCATCGGAAATTGTGCGCATGTTGGGCGTGTAGTTCACCGTAAACTCAATCATGTTGTCGTATTGCCGAAACTTCTCAAGCGTACGAATGCGGTTATGTACAGACTTGGTTTTTGCTCGCGTCTGAAACCATGCGGTTTCTGTCGTTGTCTGCTCGCCAAGATTGGTAAGCCCAAACGTCAGATTGTTGATGGTGATTTGATCGACGCGTAAAACCATCACATCACCAAAGTCTTGTAGGGTCGCAACAACTGGTCGATCGCCCAGGGAAGCTGATACTGCTTAGCCTCGGATATGGCAGACCGGTTATTGTAGAAATGCGTAAGCAACATCAGCCCCGCTTGCTTAACCACGGGATACTGACCAATGACGCTGCCTTGTAGTGTGTACTGACAAAGCATTGGAGCGGTCATGTAAGTGTTAACGTTATTGGGAACCTCGAAAAGCACTAACTTGTTTCCCGTCGGGTCGTAGTAATACTGCGAGCTTGCAATCGTCGTGAGAACCGGAGGGTTCAGGTCGTTGTAATACTTGACCCAGTTGATCGTTACGCCGTTTTGCGAGACCTCGGGAAGATCCAACGAAACCGGAGCAGCCATCAAACCCGAGATCAGATAAGAAGCCTGATACGTTACATTGAAGATTGGTACGCCCAAATAATCCTCAATTGCCATCCGCGCTGCCAGCTCAAGCTGCGACAAAAACTCGTCTTGCGACTCATCCGCAAACAAATTGAGCTGGTTGGTGATTTCGTCGAGCGTAAGCCATTGCGTAACCGGATCTCGGTTACTCTGAATGACTTTCGAATAGTTGAACGGGTTACGCGAACCCGCTCCGAAATTACCTTGCAGTTGGCTTGGCATGTTAGGTTCCGATCAAACGAACGCCAGCGGTTACATCACGAACAGTCGAGACCAAACGCTTTTCCGCGTAGATCGTGATTGTCCCAGGCTGCGTCTGCTCCATGCGTTGCAACGTCATCTCTGAATGGTCAACGATCCACATAAACCGAGGCCAGTTGGCTAGGTAAATGGGAGAAGCGCCGACAGCGGGAGCATCCAAATAGGGATTGGCAATAACCGGCCACCCCATGATGTTTACAGCAGGGCCTTCGCCTTCTTCGCCGGTTTCAACAAGCGCGTAAGAATTGCCGCCGTGCGTGTATTTCCTAAGCGTCTGGATCGCCGTGGGGTGCATCATCCACGCCGTTCCTGGCATCTTCCAAAACTGCCCAGGAAGAGCGTTAGCAACATCCACAAGGGTTTCCCACTCAATGCCGCCAGCATGAGCATAGCCGACCGTGTTAAGCGTATGGATGCCGTTTGTAATCGCGGTTCCTGAGCTGCCATAAGCCGCCGTAGAACCCGCTGTTCCCGCGTACATCTTAAGACCGCGCAAGCCGTTAGTTGCGCCTGTGCTTGTCGTTGTCGATCCTGCTTGGTCGTTATTGATCGCCATAGACGCGGCTTCGATCTGGCTAAATTCCATTGCAAGATCTTCGGCCAAAGCTGCATCTAGACCATTAATGTCATCCATTGCCGCTGCGCGGATAGGCATCTGAGCGCTAATAACGCGCATTGGAAGCTGCCAAATGCTCGTGGCAATGTTGGGAGATCCGCTGTTAGCGTTTACTGTGTAACCCCAAGGGTTTGTAGAGTTAGCCGCGTTACCGGTCTTAACAACAAACTGAATATCCGAATCCGAGGTCATCGTCTGGTTAGCGTAAACCCGGAAAGGGTTCCAATAGCGCAGACTTGCAAATACATCTTCGTTATAGACGCGGCCACCAACGCCGGAGCCCGAGCCCGTGAGGGCTGAGGCTTCAGCGAGGTTCACCGTGGCTTTGCCCTCGTGGAGAGCCTGCTTAAGCCCTTCTAAAATCACCTGTTTCATAGTCTCTCCATAGAGGGAGAGGGCTTTCGCCCTCTTTAATTAAGCCGCAGTGCCGGTCGAGCGATAACGTACGCCAGCGTTTGGATCGCGCACAGAAGTTGCTGCGCGAGTCTCGCCGTAGAACGTGATCGAGCCTGGGAGCGTCTGGTCATAACGACGCAGAACCATGCTTAGACGCATAACGATGGTATGAAACTGCTGGAAGTCAGCAAAGTACATTGGGTAGTAAGACGTCGTACCTGCCGCGCCGGTTGTGGGCTGAGAAGGATTGTCAACGTACTTGTTAACCACAACGTCAAAACCAAGCAGCTTACCAACGATGCCATCGTCACGGCTCAGACCGTCGATGTAGATTGGGCGCTTCTGATCATCAACCAAACCACGGATGCCCTGCAACAAGATTGGGTTAATCATGAAGCGAGCAGTCGGGGTCCAGTATTGCTGCGGCAAGCTGTAGATGAAGTTAACAACGTCTTTATAAACGATGTTATTTGCACCGACAGTGTTTGCGTTGGTGGTCAACTGGTCATAGGTTGCAAGGCTATGCAGACCGTTCGTGGTTGCGGTTCCCGAGGTTCCAAAAGCAGCCGTGGAAACTGTACCGCCCGTGTAGGTTGCATTTGCGCCCGCATACTGATCCAAACCGCGCAGACCATCAGCGCCGCCAGTTGATACCGAGGTTCCGGTTCCCGATTGATCGTTGTTCTGGATCATCGAGGTTGCCATTGCCTGCTGGAATTCCATTAGCATGTCGTCAACAACGTTGGGCTCAAGACCATCAATATCGTCGAGCGCAGCAGTACGGATTGGGAACTGTGCGTTCAAGTCTTTGAGGATCACCTGCCAAATCGACGTTGCTTCAGTCGTGGATGCGCCGTTATTTTGCACCGTATAACCCCACTGAGCGCCAGCGTTGCCGGTCTTTACGCGGAACTGATAAGCCGAACCGTCAGTTGCAACGATGCGGGAAAGATCCATCATCGGATTGCCAAGACGCTTAGCGGCAAACACGGGATCGTAAGCAGTACGGCCACCAACGTCATAGCCAGAACCGGTAAGCGCAGATGCTTCACGAATGTACCCATCGAACTGATCGACCGATTCAAAGATCTTAACTTCGCGCTCAACCTGATTGCCGCCCTTCATGTACTCTTTGAGCACATCGCGGAAGCGACGATTTGCCTCACCACGAACAGTCTTGTGGATTGGGCGAATGATGGAAGGAGCGGCAATCTTTGCCTCAAGAGCGGCAAGTTTTTGTTCCGTTTCTGCTTTGACTGCCTGAACAGCTTCGGTAACTTGAGTCTTTACAGCCTCAGCGGTCTCAGCAAGTTTTGCAGCGTTAGATGCTTCGATTGCATCTAGTTTTTCAATAACTTTTTCAAGCATGATGATTTCCTTTATCGGGTTGCGATTGCTTTCAGCAGCTCACGGTATTGGAGCGCTTCCAGCAGTTTCACCGCTGCGTCCGACTCACTCGGATTAGCGGGTTGAGAAGTTGTCACGGCAGCATCACGCTGCTCTATGATCGACTTCAACAAGCCGGATGCAGCGGCTGCATCCTTTCGAGAAAGCCCGGCATCACGCAGAGCTTTTTCAATCGTCCTGGGGTTTGGTTTATTACCCATCCAGTATTCAAGTCTTGAGATCTCGGCTTTAGGATTGTTGGGATTCATCACAATCGAAACCTCAGCCAATCCTCCCTTCATGATCTGAAAGAAGCTGTCAGGGTCGTCTGTAGGCTCGCCGTTCTCATCGACCATTTGATATTCGTCAGCGTACGCTCCGACAGAAACACCGCCGACCATGCGCGGCGATTCCTTCATGATCGTGTATAGATCTGATCCCGCCGTGGTATTCAGGAAAAGTTTTCCGGTTCCGGTCATGCCTTCGTCAGTAATATCAAACTTTGACCACTCGCCCACGGGCATCATGTCTGAGCTGTGCTGGAAGTACATAGGAAGCGGCCTGCCGGCTTCCATCCAGCCTTCATGCCACATCTCAAAAGCTGCCGGCGTATAAAAGAATCTGCGCCCGTCTGCGCCTTCTCTTGCGCCCCAGGTTGTCAGGGTTGCCTCGATCTCGCCGGTAGGTTCGCCGGTTGCCTCATCAGCCATACGGCCAAGCTCAACCTTTGCCTCGGTGAAGAATTGAATGTGCTTAGCCATGTATCGGTTCCTTTTCCTTCATTTTCCCATCTTCGGGTTTGGGCTTCGGCTTTCTCTTGTCAGCCTGTTCCTTTAACCGCTTCAAAACATCCTTAAGCATTTCCAGCTCGCCCGGTCTTGCCTATGACCTTAAGATTTCCGCCACCGCCAGTATCCTGCGGCGAAGAGCCGGGAATAGGCTTATCAACACCACCGGCAGCAAGCAGAGAATCACCATCGTCCACGCTATCAAGCCCAAGATAATCTCTAGCTTCGTTGGGCGTGAGAATGCCATTCTTGACTCCGGCCACAACATAGTTCATCTGATCCAGTGGAGCGCCCTTTAGGAAATCCTGCGTCTGAAACTGCACATACAGATTGGGATAACCACCAAGAAGGCTTGTCTTTAGCTTTTGCTCGATGTTTGTGATGAACGGCATCATCGTTGACTTGTAGAACTCGTCGAGCATCGTCTGCGTGTTGTTGTACTTAGATTCACCCACGCCGATCATTGCCGGCGGAACACCAAATAAGCCAGCAATCCGCGCCATCGTTTGTTTCTTCAACTCTCGCGCGTCCACGTCTTGCAGCGTTAAAGGCTTAATACTTTCATACATCATACCTTGGTCTAATAGCATCGACTGCCCAGGCTTGCTTAAGTCCGAGGGCTGGCTGTTAAGCATGTTCGTCCATGCTTCTTTCAGCCGCGCCGCGATCTCTTTGAACTTGGAATCGGGTATGACTTGCTCAGTACGGAACAAGCCAGAAGGCTTTGCGCCGTTGAGCATGATGAAGTTTGAGTAAAGATCAATATCCTGATCAAGCGAAATGAGCTCGACAGCTTGCAAGCGGTTAAATGAAGAAGAACCCTGCCAAGGCTCGCTCTTAACGTGCATAACCTGGAAGTATTGCAAGGGTTCGTCTTTGTTAAACCCGTAGGAAGAGCTTGTAAGCGTGTAGAAAGGGTATCTCGTCTCGGAGATACGCGGAACAATTAGCGTCGAGTCGAGAACGTAGACTTCAAGCGGAACCTGTTGGGGATCGGACTCGTTCTTTCTCCAAAGTAATACGAAAGTTTCACCGGCCAGTTCATGCCACATCGTGAACTGATACCAGAACTCGTATTGAGACTGAAAGTTGTTAGGCTGAGCAAGAAGATTAAGAATCGACTTTGCGCGGTTTTTTTCGCGCTCAGGAACCCCAGGCTCAGTCTGCGTATCAACCAAAGTACCGTCAGCTTGCCGCGACATGATCTTTACAGGCAATTGTGCGAGCGCTCTAGCCTTAGTTCCCACGCAAGCCATGACTGTTGAGTTTCTGGCAAGCGTTGTAATGTCAAGCGAACGTCCAGCTTCGTTGACAGCAGAGGTTGTTACATAGAGAAGCTGGTTAGATCCGTAGCCTTGCCCCTTACCTCGGAGCATGACGTTGTTACCCAAAACGGTGTTGCCGAACAACGAATTCGACTCATTTTGGGTTGTTTTCTTGCGGAATCTGTCGAATATGCCCATTTTTAGCCCTAAAAGACTCTAAATCCGTATGATTCAGACGGCATCGGATTGTCTAAGCTACAGTGCATGGCGATTATGAGGGCAACGATCCCGTCGACCTTCGCGTGGCGGTCAACTCCGGCCTTCTTGACCTTGATGTTGCCCTGCACATCTACAAACACTTCGCAGTTTCCCAATTGGTGGCCTAAAAACGGGTTGCCATCGTGTTTGATTTTATGGCCTAGAATAAGCCGCTCTACATGCTTGGAAGGGTTAGAAAGTACCGCCATCCCTTGCCCAACTTTTTTAACCGGCATTCCAGCTTCGTATAGTCGCGCAACCAGCGCAGCCGCATTATATGCGTCGTAGCCAACCTCACGAACGTCGTATTTCTGGCTTTGTCCGAGAATATACTCCGAAATCTCGCGGTCGTCCATAACATTGCCTTCGGTTAGATGCAAAATCCCCGAATTGATAGCCTGTCGAAAAATATCCTGGTAATGCGCTGGTAAAAGGTCGAAACCATCTTCGGGTAAAAAGAACTTCCACTCGGCCTCGTAATCATCTTCGCTAAATCGTTTTAGCGTACAAACGGCGTTTAGATCTCGCGTTGCTGCCAAGTCAAAACCAATAAATACCGCCTCGGGCTCACGGTCTGTAAGACCAACAGCTTCATCCCAATGTGAACGATCTACCCACGCAGTTTCGGCGGAAACGTAGACGTTAAGTGTTTTGCAAAGAAACTCATTGAGCGCTGCCGGCTTTATCTTGGCTTCCTCGCATCGAGCGGCAATCGCATCGTGTGAAACCGAGATATTGTGCATGGGATTGGCTTTATGCCAGACCGTCGGGTCTCGCCAATCATCGCCAGCATCCAGCGAATAAAGCAAACCAAACCACCGCGGGTTATCCGGTACGTCTTGGTGAAGAATATGCTCCATCACCTGGAGATCTTCAAAGAACTTTGTGTCGCGGGTAAAAGAAGCGGTCGTTATATATAGCCGCAACGGATTTGCTCGCGCTACCATCCCAGAATGCAAGACCTCAATCGTATTCCTGTCGATGATCTGCGAAGCCTCGTCAACAATCGTGCAAGAAGGGTTGAGCCCGTCACCCGTACGCTTGGTATCCCTGCTGAGCGCTTTGAACACCGACTGAGAGTCGCCATTCTTTACTATCGTGAACTTGCCAGGAATGAAGAGACCAGAGACCTCTCGGGGAAGGGTTTCGATAAATCCCTTAGCAGTCGTGAAAACAATGCTTGCCTGATCTCGATTAGTAGCGACTGTGTAAACCTCTGCGCCGGCATCGCCAAAGGCGAGCTCATAAAGAGCGATCAGAGCGGTAAGCGTTGATTTACCGGCCTTGCGCGGGATGTAAACGATTACGTCTTGCACCATGCGCTTTGATCGATCTCGTTTGAGACGGAAACCGTAGATCGCGCAGATGATGAGGATTTGGAAAGGCTCAAGGTTTACAGGTTGCCCTGCCCACTGACCCTTTACATGCCGGCAAAGACTTGTGAACTGTAGGAAGTGATTGACCGCGCCAGGATCAAAGACGTATTCCCACTCTTTGTTTTCAAGATGGTTTAGAAACCGCTGGCAAGCTAAACGTACGTTTCGGCAAGCGTTTATCTCACCTTTCGCTACTGCCGCCGCGTAAGTAATGCCATCTTCTAATCTCATGTTCCGAATTTAGGACCGGACAGGAATTCGCCCATCTTGCTGCCATCCTCTAGTTTGTTTGCAGCCAGCCTAGAGCGAGGCGTAAGCCCCATTTCGTTCATCAGCTTGACTGCGTTTTCCATCGCTTTGTTAGCAAGGGATATGTAAGGGTTAGGGGCATGTGTCTTGCCGCCGTTGGTCTTTACCACCAGCGGATGCTTTGCTTGTTCTTTCCGAGCGTCAATATAAAGCTGCACCTGATCTGCAAGCATCATCAGCGTGTGGCGGTCCTGATCGGAGCCGATACCGTAGACGGTGTATAGATAATCCGCAGTCTCGCGCACAAACCGCTCTCGGCTAAAAAGTGTTGGATCGTCCGCCCACTCAGCGAACGGTACGCGGATCTTGATTTTCTCTGGCAGCGGTACGCCGGTGTTCTCGCCTTTTGTGCCGTGTACCAAATGAACTTCAGGTGGATATTTCCTCTGCATTTTTGAGCCTCGCTTTCTGTCCGGTGAATTCTTCCCATCGCTTAACGATGACATCGCAGTATTTTGGGTCTAGTTCCATCATTCGACAAGACCGACCTGTTTTCTCGCAGGCAATAAGCGTACTACCACTGCCGCCAAAGAGGTCAAGTACCAGACTATTCTTATGATATGAATCAATAATATTTTGAATTAAACCTACAGGTTTTTCGCAAGAGTGAATTGTTTTGTTGACACGGGCATACTCCCAAACATCGGCTGGAGCCGTATTTGGATAAATAGGTTTGCCGTTTAAGCAAAGATAAAAAGGTTCGTGTTTAGGGCGAGAGTAATAACCAATCCCAAAGTTATTTTTAACCCAAACGTGCATAGCTTGAATCTTAAAAAACTTTTGCAAAGATCGTTCAAACGCGCCAATTTTTGACCATCCCGTCCAAACAAAAGCATAAGTGTCTGGCTTCATAACCGTTAATGCCGCACCAAAAACGCTGTCTAAAAAATCATCAAATTCCTTGTCATTCAAGTTGTCATTCAAAATGGTTCCGTGGGTTCCTCGCTGGGGCTTAAAATTGATGCCATAAGGAGGATCGGTAAATAAAACATCAATCTTTTCATTAGCCACAAGAGTTTCTACGGCATCCACGCTCGTACTATCGCCGCACATCAATCGGTGCTTGCCTAGTATCCAAATATCTCCGGGCTTTGTAATAGGCTCCGGTGGAGGCTCAGGAACAGCATCCTCGTCGGTCAATCCTTCGTTTACAACCTCCGGTTTAAGTGCGCTTATTTCCTCTTCACCAAAGCCTGTAAGACTTAAGTCTAACCCCTCAAGTTCCAACTCCTCTAATTCCAGACTGAGAAGCTCATTGTCCCATCCAGCATTCAAGGCTAATTTGTTGTCAGCAATGATAAGAGCCTTCTTTTGAATCTCGGTCAAATGCGACAGTTCTATCGCCGGGATTTCCTCGAGGCCTAAACGCATCGCAGCCTTTAGCCTGCCGTGGCCAGCAATGATTCCTTTCTCGCCGTCGATCAGGATCGGGTTGGTCCAACCGAACTCTTTTATCGACGCAGCGATCTGCGCAACTTGCTCGTCTGAGTGCGTTCGGGAATTCCTTGCGTAAGGGGTGAGATCCCCCACGCGAGTCATGACGACTGAGGGAATTCCCTGTTTTTTTGTCCTACCCATCCTGTTTTATCCTTTTGCAGAAAGT
>JACCDP011123799.1_pt1 | contig 33443 bp, 25 predicted proteins | sample 7445841 | NCBI WGS metagenome assembly JACCDP01 (sample SAMN15323441, study PRJNA562643) | freshwater metagenome | isolation source: river surface water | place: USA:Blue River Watershed | collected 2017-08-17 | reverse complement strand
CGTTGATGCATATGGTCAGAAAAGCAACTGCCGATAAAACCAAACTGATGATTAAACGAATCAATTTGATTGAGTTGTTCTATTTGAACTGGAGTGAAAAATTGGTCATACTTCATTGGAATTCAATAAAGTGCGAGCATTTACTAAGGCTGCTTCATTAATCTTCTCCCCACTCATTAATCGCGCAATTTCAGTGATACGCTCTTCATGGCCTAATACAACGACAGAAGTTTCTATGCGCTGGTTTATTTCTGTTTTCCAGACCACCAAGTGATGTTGTGCCTGTGCTGCGACTTGTGGTAAATGCGTTATGGCGAAAAGCTGTCGCCCTTGCCCCATTTCTTTCAATAACTTTCCGATTTTTTCTGCCACGTCACCGGAAACACCCGTATCAATTTCATCAAATAATATACTGGGCATCTCCAGTTTTTCTGAAATCAGCTGTTGTAAGAGCAACATAACGCGGGATAATTCGCCGCCGCTCGCAGCCTTCTGTATCGGCACAGGATGCATTCCTTTATTTGCGGAAAACAACATTTCTAGGGTAATCATTCCACGCGAATTAAGCTCAGCGGTTTCCGTAAGATTAAAGCTTAATTGAGCACCTGATAATTTCAATCCAATCAAGCCATGTTGTATCCGTTCCTCAATGTTTGGTAAGGCCTCTTTGCGAAGTTTATTTAATGCCACTGCACGGTCGGTAAGCGCTTTTTCAAGTTGACTAAGCGCGTGTTGTTCAGCCGCAATAAATGCTTTTAGTTCGTCTAATTCACTTACGCGCCCTTCTAATCCGTGTTGCAAATCCAAGAGCGCCTCTTGTGAAGTCAAGCGATGCTTGTTAAGTATCCGGTTAAACTCATCTACTTGCAATAAGATTGACGCCTCATCGACTTCTGATGACTCCAGCTGCTGAAGGGCTTTCCCAGACAAGTAACTCAACTCCGAAAAACGTGCGGTTATTTCATTAACTATGGTTTTTATCTCTTGAAGTGAATTAGCTTTGGCTTCATGTCGCTCAATGGTTTTTGCCAAGCTCGATAAGTCTTGTAGCATTGGACTTTCACTAATTGACATTAGAGAATTAATGTCTGAAATCAATTCCTGATTCTCCTCCTTGAGTTCAAGTTTTTTCGATAACTCTTCATAATCAACATCCTCGAGTTTAAGGACTAGAATTTCCGTTAAAATGAATTGTTCGTAATCCATTTTTGATTCCAGTAAACTCAATTCCTGTAACTTATTAGTTAATTCAGTTTTACGTTTTATAAATTCTTGATAGCCGCTTGAATATTCGTTGAATTCGGTTTGGGTACCTGAAAGCGCATCCAAGATATACAACTGGTATTCTTGATTTTTAAGTTCAAGGGTATTATACTGCGAGTGAATTATAAATAACCGTTCACCCAGTGCCTTCATGTCTTGTAGGGTTACTGGCGTATCATTTATAAACGCCCTTGACTTTCCATCTTTATGAATTTCACGACGTAAGATGACTTCTTTCCATGGCTCAAGCGAACGGTCATTTAGCCATTGAATGATTTCAGGAGTAACACTAAAATGTGCCTCCACAATGCTTCTTGTATCGCTTGGACCGATTACGCTAAAATCAGCGCGTTCTCCCTTTATTAAGCCAAGCGCATTTAATAGAATTGATTTCCCAGAACCGGTTTCTCCAGTTATTGCGGTATAACTTGGACTAAATTCAAGCGTAAGTTCATTAATCAGTACAAAATTCCGGATGATTAAACGCGTAAGCATTACTCTAGTATTTCTTGATATTTCGAAGAATTAGAAGGGTCTATTCGCTTTAATAGGCTTACAAAATCAGTTTTTTCTTTCAACTCAGAATCGGAAAGAATTTTCTTTAACTCATCGCGTTTGCAAAGCAGGTAATTAACGACGTTTGGAGAATTCGGTCTAACCTGAACCACCGGTGTCAATTTAGAGAGTGCGTCATACAATGCCTTTTTCCCTTTAACCTTGTCCTCATACATTTGGTCCATCCCATTGCGGTGGTACGAAAAATTACACTCACGCAACGGTTCAAATGCAGCCTGCAGCACGTTATCCGCTAACCAAAATCGATTTCTTTTACCTTGTTCACTTGATTTCCAACCTGGCGCACCAGAATTTTGGGCATTCGATACAATTTGTTGGCATTCATTGAAAAACTTTGTACCTCCTTTGGATGAAAACGAGTCGTAATCCATACCTAAAATAAAGTAGGCATAAAATGCCATGATTGAGGATAAATTATCTCGGTATTGATTGGGTGTATAGGTAATAAGGGTATTTCTTGAATACGAAAACGCTAAATCTTCATCCCTTAAGTTTAACAGCAAAGTATTGTAATTAGAATTAAATACAGGTCGTGTTGCTTGAATTTGTATAGCTCCAGTGTATGTTCCTGGAGTTGGAATTTTATTGATTTGAAGTTGAATGTTGCAATTGATTCGTTCCTCGGTTTTAAATTGGTCTTTTGTCCATTGCGTATTATTCATTAACTCGGTCAAGACTAATTCTAATTCTTTGAAGATTTCCAATTCGGTACTGTTGACTTCAAGGCTGGCCTCCTTGATAATGGAGACCTTACAATTAAGTTCCTGCGCTAAAAACGGGGAAATCATTAAGGCTAAAAAGAATACTATAAAATGCTTCATACACGAATTGTTGTAATAAAATCTATAATCCCTTGTGCAATCTTTGTTTTTGAGGCGACTGGTAATTCAAGGGTCAAGCCATTAACGTCGAAGATACGAACTTTATTGGTATCGGAATTAAAGCATTTTTCATTTTCTTCCATTACATTTAGAACAATCGCATCTGCATTTTTTCGGGCTAATTTTTCAGTAGCATGTTGATCTGCATTATTTGTCTCAAGAGCAAATCCTATGGTGCGTTGCTTGGTTGATTTATTTGACCCAGCCCATGATAAAATATCAGGATTTTTAATGAGTTCTATGTTTAAGTCTTCGCTCGTTTTTTTAATTTTTTCCTCAGCGATTTGCACCGGACGATAATCAGCAACTGCAGCAGCGAACACCCCGATTTGACTTTCACCCCAATGGTTCCTTACTGCGTCAAACATTTCAAGCGCAGATGTAACCTTTACGCAGTGAATACGCTCGTGTGAACTTGTTTGTGTTGTTGGTCCGGTAATCAACGTAACCTCTGCGCCTCGCGAAGCAAAATTCTCAGCGATGGCGAATCCCATTTTACCAGAGGAATGGTTCCCAATAAAGCGAACCGGGTCGATAGCCTCATAGGTCGGACCTGCCGTAACCAATACCTTGATGTTTAAGAAATCTTTTTTAGGAGCAAGGTGAGCCATTACCTCATGGTATAAAGTTTCTGGTTCAGGAAGCCTCCCTTCCCCACTTAATCCACTGGCTAATTCCCCATGATCAGGTGGAATCACATGAACACCATCCGCTAATACTTGCTCAATATTACGTTTTACCGTTGGATGTTGGTACATTTCCAAATCCATGGCAGGGGAAATAATGGTATTGTGGCGCATAGAAAGATATGTTGCCAGTAATAAGTTGTCGCACGCACCTTGTGCTAGTTTGTGCAGCGTGTTTGCTGTACAAGGAGCGATTAGAAAAACGTCAGCCCATTCCCCGTATGCTACATGGTTATTCCATGAACCTGTTTCTTTATTCCAGAATTCTATCCCAACAGGGTTTTTAGATAAGGTTGAAATAACTAAGGGACTTACGAAATCCTTTGAATCGGGGGTCATGATACAGCGTACCTCGCACCCTTCCTTAATGAATTTACGTATTAATAAAGGAATTTTATAGGCAGAGATGCCAGCAGTTATTCCTATTAGGATTCGCATCTTATTCTGCGGCTTCCTCTGGTTTTCTTAGGTAAATTTTATCTTCTAATAATTCTTGCATTGCAATTGCCGTTGATTTTGGCATTTTCTCGTAATGCTTTGAAATTTCAATTTGCTCACGGTTTTCAAAAACCTCTTCTAAACTGTCTGTTGATGTCGCAAATTCTTGAAGTTTTTGAGTTAACTCTTCTTTGATTTGCGAGCTTATTTGATTCGAACGCTTAGAAACAGCGACGATTGATTGGTAAAGATTACCTGTTTTGTCTTCCAAATTAACAACATCTCTAGTAACTGTTGTTTTTTCTGCGTTGACGTTTTTGTATTGCATGGATATTAATTAAAATTCATAATCATTTTGCCAAGGCTTGAGCAAAACCTTTAACTCGTTTAAATACTCAGAGGCTGGGTATTCAGATACAAAGTTACGATATCTTGTTATAGTTTCCTCAACTCGTTCCTTTTTTTTACTCTCAATGCTATTAATCGTTAAATAATATCCATTTTTCACGGCAAGAAATTGAACCTCCTCGTCATGGATGGATAAGGGGTATTTCCCGTTGAATATATCTGCATAAGCCAGCGCGGCTTTGAAATTTTCCGTTTTACTATACTGAAGAACTTTATTAAAATCTTTGAACTCTAATTTGTAGGATAATGCATCGATTATGCTATTGCATGAATCAACCAATGGTGAATTCGGGTATTTATCAATAAATGCTTGAACTGCATTCAACGCCGCATAAGTTTCGGTTTGATCTAGAGACCACTTTGGAGAATTCTGAACACTGCACATTGCAGTAAGAAAAAACGACTCTTCGCTTCTGAGACTATAAGGGTATCGTTGCACAAATGACCCGAAGAAATAACCCGCCATGTAATAATCTTCATCCTCATAATAACTTTTCGCCATGTTGAAATACGAAAATTCACCTTCCGCTGATTTAGGGGCATGTTGATACACCTGTTCATACAAAACAATGCATTTATCGTAGTCACCCGCTTCATGAAGTTCGTTTGCAAGTTTAAACTTCGTGGGGAAGTCATCACCTTTTAACACGTCATTATACGCCGAACAACTTAACATAGTTAGCGAAATCAAAACAGCATAAAAGACTTTCATATTATTTTACCCTTAAATTTTTACCAATCACTAAGGTGCTACTCGGGCTGATGCCGTTTAGTTTACACAAGTTAGATACAGTTGTACTATATTTCGCAGCGATCCGAGTTAATGTATCGCCAGATTTTACCTGATAATATTTCTTTTGAGCCGTTTTTACAACAGGTTTAACTATTGGAGCTGCAACCACAGCAACCTGCTCAACCACCGTAGAATTTACTGGGGTGTTATTCTGAAGCGCCAATTGTTCCGATGAAAGTACTTCAATTTGTTCTGAAGGCTTAGCTCCTGGACGAAACAAAGCTCGATGCAGAAACAAGTTTTCCTTTTTAAGCGTTTTTTTATCAAAATCAATGATTTCTTCTGGGTTAATTGCCCCGTCGTAAAAACGAACTTCCATGTGCAGGTGAGGACCGGTGGACCTGCCGGTATTTCCCCCTAAGGCTATCGGGTCCCCTACTTTAACTTCTTGATTGGGGGCAACTAAAAATTTACTGAGATGCGCATAAAACGTCTCAAGTCCGTTGTAATGCCTCATAATCACCAAATTGCCAAAACCGCCGTCGTTATATTTTGCATAGCGGACCTTACCTGAGAACATTGAGAATATGGTATCCCCTACTTTTAGTGCCAAGTCAATCCCATTGTGATATCTTCCGCTTCGAGGACCATACCGTGAATTCACGGTAATTTTTCTCATAGGAAAACAAAAATCCATGGTGCCATCCGTTGCCGCTTCGTTCAAACAGAGCCAAATGGTATCTTGCATTAAAGATAAATTATTGCCTTTACCGGTGTAAACCACATCATTAATCCAGGCTTGCTTTAAGGGGGTACTGTATGAGGATACAATAGAATGAATTCGTTTGTTTAATACACCATCAAAGTTCGGATCTGAAGCAATACTCCAAGTTTGATCTTGATGCAGAACCAATTTTCCTTGAGGCGTATCCAACGTATCGATAGAAGGTTGGGCAATGATTGAAATTGAACTCAATAAACTGATTAACCCAAGAAATATTTTTATGCTTAATTTCTGCATTCCTTACAAATATAAGGAAAATGACTAAAATTCCTTGATTTCGCTAATGCTTAGGTTGTAAAACAGGGATTCATTCGGCTGAACCAATTTACCGTAACCCCTTTTACCGTAGGCTTGTTCCGAATTCAAAAGAACAAATATTTTCTGACCTTTTTTAGCATTTTTTAGCACCTTTCTCAGTCCCGGTACTACATTTTTTTGTCCGATTGCATACCGAAGAGGGAGGTTTCGTTTGAATGAATTTTGAACCTCTGCTTTATTCTTTGAGCTTACAATGGCATGATAATACACCTCTTTATCTTCAGAATTATCGAACTTTCCAGTGGTACCTTTATCAAACGTCCACGTTTTAACGCCTCCTTGATTATATTCAGGTGAAACTTTTGCTACAACTTTAACATATAGCCAAATCGGACTGTTAGCGGGAACAATATTGCTGAATCCTTTCGAGCCATAGGCCAATTCTGAAGGGATCTCTATTTTCGCAAAATCCCCAACTTTTAAATGTTTTAACGCGAGGTCCCAACCCTTGAATTGCATATTATAACCAACCATAAATGGGATAAAAGGCAAATCGAGGCGGTTGTTTCCGTCAAAAATCTTTCCGTCCGGTAAGGAAATTCTGTAATTAATTAAACAAACCTCACCATCAGTTAATGTTGGGTTTTTTTTGAACGATTCGAAGAACCATTTCACAGTAACACCATCCTCAAATATTTTGGTTCTAGTGATGCTACCTTTATCAAAATCCTTCAAAGAATTATCCGATGTTATTTTCGTATTTCTTTGTTTCGGAGTAAGGGCTGTTTTAGGTTTTTTATCGCTTGTATCAAGTGGCTTCCTCTGGTTTGAGTTGCATGACAGCGCCAAAAAAACACTAAGGACTAAGAGTAATATTTTATTCATTGTAATTCGACTAATTCAACATCAACCAATAAGATCGCCAATGGCGGTATTTGTTCCAAATCACCAACAAGACCATGCGCTAAATGATTCGGTAAAATCAATTTAGCACATTCTCCTTCCCGCATCAGCTTCAGTGCTTCGTTTAATCCGGATTCTTTATCATTCCGATCTATTGGAATCTCGTCATATACGTCGTCACCTGTTGCATAACATGGAGTGCCATCTAACAAAGAAATCTTCAGAATAACCGACGCAGTTTTTCCAACTCCCCCTAGTTCTCCTTTAGGATTTTCTTTAATAATCGCATACCTCAAGCCTGTTGAAGTTGTTTGAACTTTTAACTCTTTGTGATGATCTAAATAAAGGCCAATGGTAATCTGTTCACGTTCATTGATTTCTTTATGATAAGAAACCGAATGGTCTTTTGACCAATCTGCTGGATTTTTAGTGGCTTGTTTTTTAGTTTGATTACACGCTACTAGGGCAAGAACACAAAAAAAGGCAATCAGTTTCATGTTGTTTTGAATTGTAATTCCATTAAACTTAATAGCCTTGAAAGAGTTACTTCCATTGAATCAAAACTAATTCCACCAGCGGCATATTTGTGTCCTCCCCCATTAAAATGTTGCTTAGCGAGTTCATTTACGAAAACCCCATCTTTCGAACGAAAAGACATTTTGATACCGTCAGTTTTTTCTTGAATTAGAACCCCAACTTTAATTCCTTCTAATGAAAGAATGACATTCACTAAGCCCTCGGTATCCCCCGTCTTATAATTAAATCGTGAAAGTTCCTCCTTGGTTAGGGATATATATCCTGCGGGTATTGGGTTTTTATCTTTGTTTAGCAAAACTAATTTCTCACTGATTGCATATCCACGTAACTGCAATTGATCAATTCGATTGTTATCATAAACGTCTTGATGAATTTGCCAATGCGCTATTCCAGTACTTATTAAATCTGCAAGTATGTGATGGGTTTTGGCGTTAACCGATGGGAAACGAAAGGAGCCCGTATCCGTCATAATACCCAAGTATAAAGCACGAGCCACGTGTTGATCGATAGCATGGGTTAAGCCCATGTGTTCTATGCACTCATAAATCAACTGGCAGGTTGAAGAATTAGTTACATCAGAAATCATGAGGTCTGCAAACGGTTCCGGTTCTGGATGATGGTCTATCATTATCTTAACACCTGAAAACCCTTCAATCAAGGCATGCATATCACCTACCCTACTTGGTGCGTTAAAGTCTAGGCAAATCAGAACGGTAGATTCTTCAAAAAGCACTTTTACTTCATCCGGATGTTCGCTAAAATAAAGACAACCCGTATCCGCCATAAAAGGCAAAAGCGTATCTGAAGGAAAATCAGGTAAAACTACGCGTGCCTTACAGGATAAATTTAAAAGAAATTTATAGAATCCGGCAGCACTTCCAACAGCATCACCATCCGGAGATTTATGTGCAAGTACGATAAATCGATTGGGAGAGCCTAAAAGTACTTTTAACTGATTCAGTTCATTTAACATCTGCTAAAATTACTCCTTTTTCTGCATTTGAGCGTCTTCCTTAGCATCTTGTTCCATGATTTTTGGTGCGTCCTTCTTGTTTTGAAGGTTATCCAAAAGGTCTTCAATTTGCGACATAGAAAGCGATTTCGCGATGATTTTTTTGTCTTTATCAAGGATAAACACCTTCGGCGTTGAATAAATATCATATGTTGCCTGATAATTCAAAGACTCAAGTGTTGTTGGCTTTCCTTGTTCGCCAGGATAAAGAGGAACTAAGGATTCCGGTTTCTCTTTCGCTATTTTGTAAAGATTGTCGGTAACTGCAACATTGATGAAATCCAATTTGTTGTCCCGAATAAATTTCTTCCAAGCTTCAAAATCTTTACCGATGGCTTTACCAACAGAATATACCTCAACGTTTCTCGCCTTCATTTTCTCTTTGTAGAGTTTTGCAAGTTTCGGCGTAATGGTTTTACAATGTCCACATTCAGGATCCCAAAAATAAAGAATCGTATATTCAGCTTTTAAATCATAAAGATTTACCCATTTTGTATCCGAGGTGTCTTTCAAAATCAACTTAGGAGCAGTTTCTCCTAAACAAATCCCCATTTTAACATCTAGGTCTTTGCATAATTCCGCATATTTGGATTCATCAACCCAAAACGATGGGTGTTTACCTTCGGCATTTTTTGAACAGTAATATCGGTCAAGCATGTGGTAATAAACTTTATCCATACCCATTTGCTGACTTTTTCCAAAAGTTTGCGTGATCCATCCTACACAATATTCAAAAGTTCTTGATTTAGGGTTCAAGCGATCGCAGAATTGAAATGCATGGTAAATAACGGTATCCCAATGCTGGATCATCATGTTCTTACTAAAGAAGTACTCTAATTTATTGTGAAAGATTGGGTTATTTACTAACCGTTCATCCAGTAAATCGACATTATCCCAATAATGTGTTCTGAAATAATTGAATTGAAAGTTTGAATCCGTAATTCTACCTTTTTCATCTTTAGGTGCATCGGGGATCTCTACATCAATAGACATTTTTACAATTTTTGACACCAATAAATTCGGATTTGCGCTCATTAAACTCTTTTGATAAGACAAAACCTCTTTGTTTATTGCATCAATCTTATCGCCAAGTTCCTTGAATTCTTTATCACCAGATTTATATTTTGATCGCTCCTCACCCATTTTACCAGCGGCGGTTTTCTTCTCGGTAATATAATTTACATAAGGGATGAAAACCTTGTTCTCCTCTGATTTCTTAACCACCAGATTTTTTGTGAATTCAGCTCCATTTGAGCCAGCTGTTTCTAACCATAGCTCTTCGTTATTGTAGATAAACTCAAAATATTGCTGTCCTGGCAAGAGCAAGCCTAGAATACCTGGTTTTTGTTTCGATCCGTTGAATATAACTTCACCATTTTTTAGTTGCGCGGTATCCGCATAATAGAGTCCTTTACCGAAATACTTAATGAGATGAACGGTCGTATCTTTCTGACCGGAAACCTTAATTCTAATCTTTTGAGAAAAAGTAACTTGAGCTAATAAAACAAGCGATACAGTTAGTGTTAAGATGCGTTTCATATTCATAATGCGTGAGTTTTATAAGCGTAAAAATCGATTAAATTTTCCAATAGCGGGGGTTCATTAACATTTTTTTAACCTCGCAAAGATACTTACATGTCTTTATTAATTCCCGTTGCTTGTGTTCACAAAAGTTAACAATTGATTTAAGAGGGAAGGTTCGGAATAGGGATTTAATGCAATCAAGTCCTGGTATTGTTTCATCCAGGTCAACTGACGTTTTGCATAATTGCGTGAATTTTGTTTGATTTTTTCAATTACAGTTTCTTTAGTTTCCATTCCATTGAAAAACAGTTCCCATTCTTTATAACCGACGGTATTTAAAACGGTTTGGTATTTATGATTACGTAGCGAAGTAACTTCCGACTCTAGGCCTTCTGAAATCATTTGGTCCACTCGCGTATTAATTCTTGTGTATAGATCTGCTCTTTCCCATTGAACATAGAAACGGAGAAATGGATAGCAGGGAATGCGTTTTTTTTGTTGATAAAACAAGATGGAATTCCCGGTTCCTATTATAACTTCAAGCGCCCTGACTACTCGTCTTGAATTTTGTATATCTAATACCTCGTATGCGTTAAAATCAAGTGCTTTCAATTTAGATTGAAGAAATTCAATTCCGTGAGTTTCTAGCTCAACATTTAGCGTTTCTTGAATTTGAGGAAAAACAGGAATAGGGTCTATTCCATAAACCAACGCATCGATAAACTGTGCGGACCCGCCGGTAATCACGGCAGTTCCGTTTTGTATAATTAATTGATTTAATATAACTCGTGCTTCAGTTTCAAATTCAGCCACATTCATTGGATATTCAAGGGTTCGATTATCTATAAAGTGGTGTGGTACTTGTGCTAATTCTTCTGCACTTGGTTTTGCAGAACCGATATTCATCCCTTTGTAAAATTGTCTTGAATCTGCGGAAATGATCTCCGTATTAAGGTGCTTAGCGAGTTGAATTGCTAAACTTGTTTTACCAGATGCTGTAGGTCCTTGAATGAGATAAATCATAATGAACTACTGAACTTTCCAGCTTAAGTAGATTTGATAAACTAAATTCGCATATCGATCCGCTTTACCATGATAGGCGCCAAAACGAACCACTTCATCATTATAATATTTTGCGAGCGACAGATTATTTACCATCAATTGAACGTTGCCATCCCACACCAAGGGGTTTAATCCATGTTTTTTAGCTAAACGTTGCGCATCATCAATGTGGGCTTTCCCTGCATTATAGGAGGCTAGTGTAAACTTAATTCGTTGTTCGTTGCTGGGAATACCAGACCATGACGAATATGCATTGTACAAGAGCTTCATTCCAGCATTTATCTGCTGCTGAGGGGTAGAAGTAATGGAGACACCGTATTTACGACCTATAGTTGGCATAAACTGCATTAATCCAAATGCACCACCACCGCCCAATGCGCTTGGGTTGAATCTCGACTCTTTGAACGAAATAGCAGCAAGTAGTTTCCAATCCCATCCGTATTTTTCTGCCGCTGCTTTGAACAAATTATCAAAAGGAGACAAAACACCGTTTTTAAACCGAGGTACCAAATACCTTTTCATGTTGATAGGAAGGCTAACTCCGAAATAAAAGTTCTTCAAAAAAGCAATATCTGCACGATATTCAACACTTCGTATATAGCGATCTAATTTAGTTAAGAATAAACTGTCTCTGGAATGAACCCTAAATTTGGATTGCACGATCATGCGATTTTCAGGCATGTTCATAATGTTTGATTGAAATTCCTTTAGATAAACAAACGGCATCTTATAAACACATGAATATGACTCACGAAGTACAGCCATCAATTCTCTTGAATTCACAGCAACATTGCGCTCCACAATTGAAAAGGATTGTAATTCGCCGTCTGTAATCACCACGGAATCATGCAGGGATCTTGAAAGATAGAGGTTGCCCTCACCACGCTCAAACTTTTCAGAAATTTCCTTATTGTTTGAACAGAGAATAAGACGATAAGGCAAACCAACTTCTTCTGAAAATCGATTAAGAAAATCAATAGCATAACCGATCGTGTCTTTCTCGGTAACTTTCACGAACGATGAATCCCTTACCGCTAAAAAAAGAATGGAATCTGTTGGTGAAATTTTTTTTCCTTCATTCTTGCTACTTGCTTTAGGGGTATTCCTACAGCCAAAAAGGAAACCTAAAACAAAAATGAACATGTAAATATGATAGTTCATACATGACAAATATCTAATAATGTGGTGAGTAAAAAAAATTTAGGGAATTAAACTTTGAGATTAGAAAAAAATATGCAAAATTTATCCCTTTCAATATTGAACTTATGAGCGATCAGAATGAAATTTATTCAAAAGTTGTAAGAGCCGGTAAAAGAACGTATTTCTTTGACATCAAAGCTACTAAAGGAAACGACTTATATATCACGCTAACAGAAAGTAAAAAATCCTTCGGCGAGGATGGTGCGGACAACTACCAAAAACATAAAATCTTTTTATACAAAGAGGATTTTGAGAAGTTTAAAGAAGGGTTAGATGACGTTCTGCAAAAAATAGAAGAGTTAAAAAACAATTAAACTTGTTCTTTTAATTTTTCTTTATATATTTGCACTCCAATTATGGGAGTTTAGCTCAGTTGGTTTAGAGCATCTGCCTTACAAGCAGAGGGTCGGGGGTTCGAATCCCTCAACTCCCACTCTGATGAAAGCACTATCGTGAGATGGTGCTTTTTTCGTTTAACGGCGTTTTGAATTTTCTTAAATAAGTATAGGAAACAAAAAGGACCTCCTAGATGAAGTGAAGGAATGCTTTTATCAATAGCACGTCGGGTAATTGGGTTATTTAATACCTCTACTCTCGTTCTACTTCTGAAATTATTCAATAGAGGAATATTAAAATTTGTTAATAACTATTCGTTAAAAATTTTGTTTTCTCTAAAATGTTCGAATAAATTTATACCAATTCTAACCCTAACCTATGAAAAATTTATACTTCAAATTCGGAGTGTTTTGTCTTTTGGTGTCTCTTGTAATTTCCCAAAATTCAATTGTTTACGCGCAATGTGTTGCGCCTACTCCAACAGCAAACAATGTTTCTGTGACATGTGGACAAGCTGCCATGCTTTCTGCATCTGGCGGAACAAATTACACATGGTACTCGAATGCTGCAGGAACAAATCAAGTCGCTACTGGAGCTACTTTCACAACCCCTGCCCTATCGAATACTACAACGTATTATTTGCAAAATATGACGGGGTCTGCGGCTAATGTTTTCAACATAACCTCTTTGTCTTCTGCAGGCGCAACGTTTTACGAGCACAATACCTACACTGGGGATGATCGCGGCGGTATTGCCGTAACGCAACAATACTGTTATGTTACCGGAGATCAGAATACGGCAAGATATGACATGCCGAATTTAACAAATCCTGTTTCTTACACTCGAAGAGATGGAATCGTTAGTGATATGGCCGGTGCAGGAACACTTTATACACTTTGGAACAATATTACCAATACTGATCCAGTTGGAACATGTACTGCCTTCACGCTTAATGCGATTCGAACCTTAAACAGCGATTGTTCTTTGGGTAATACAATAATCCCTACTTCTCAGTCGATTTCAATGGGTTCATGTAATGATATGGCCATCTTCAATGGGGTTGGATTTATTGTGGTTTACACTGGCAGTGGTGGTAGTCCTGCTAATACGTTTTATCGAATCGATTTACCTTCTGGTACTGTAACCCAAATGGGTACATATACACTTACGGCAACTTTTACTGAGAATTGGTCTAGATGGGGTGTTGCTGAATATGATGGTGTAAATTATTCTGTAGTATATGTTCAAAACAGTACAACAATCAGCCGAATGAATATGGCAACGGGTACCATTTCTTTGGTTCAATCGTTTGCTAACCTAAGTGATATGGCTAACATTACCTATTCACCTTGGAATAATAGATGGTATTATCACCATGAAGGTGGAAGCCAATGGGGAGGTTCTGATGAAAGTATTGGTTACTTGTCAGGAACGCACAATAGCATTGCAGCTAATGCGTGTTACTCTCCGCTTGTACCCGTAACAGTAACCGTGAATTCTAACATCACACCCCCTACAGCAGCACCTGCAACTATAAATTGTGGTCAAACGGCCTCGCTGACAGCAGTTGGCGGAAGTGGTGGTTCGTATACATGGTATTCAGACCCTGCAGGAACTCAAGTTATAGGTTCCGGTGCTACATTCACTACGCCTTCACTCGGTGTAACAACAACTTATTATGTTGCATCTACAAGTGGTCAAGGAGCAGGTTCTACATTTAACTTTTCTAATGCAAGTGCAACAGGACCAAACGGTCCTACACAAGCACAAATCACTGCAGCTTATGCCAATTCCAATTTAGCAAATAATGTAACAATCAATACGCAAGGAATCCAAGAATGGATCGTTCCAATGTCTGGAACATACCAAATTCAAGCGAATGGTGCACAAGGTGGTGGAAACGGCGGACTTGGTGCTCGTATGCAGGGAGAATTCAGCTTAACCCAAGGACAAAAATTATTTATTGTGGTTGGTCAACAAGGAAATGGTCCTGTTGACGCAAATGCTTGTGGTGGCGGCGGAGGTTCCTTTGTTACCACCGGCGCAGGTTCTTACACTACATCAACTGCCCTTTTAGTTGCAGGTGGTGGTGGTGGACAAAGTCCGCAAGTTGGAAACCCGGGCTTAATTACCAATAATGGAGGTCAAGGAGAAAATTGTCAACCGGGTGGTACCGGAGGTAACGGAGGAGCGGATGCATCGGCATGCGGAAGTGGTGCTGGTGGTGCTGGAGGTTTTTTAAGCGATGGCGCATCTGGTGGTTCTTGGGGATCTCAACGTGGTTTTGGTTTTATTTCCGGAGCGGCTGTTGGTGGAAGTTCAAGTTCAGGTTCTCGTGAAGGTGGTTTTGGCGGTGGCGCTGGAACACATCAAAATAATACAGGTGGTGGAGCTGGTGGTGGTTACTCCGGTGGTTCTGCAGCGTATCACGGTTCAAATTATGAAGGCGGCGGTGGCGGTTCATTTAATAGTGGAACGAATCAAGTGAATACACAAGGAATCAATGCTGGACATGGAAGTGTAATTATTACATCAATGACTCCGATGTGTGCATCGGCTACAGTTCCTGTAACTGTAACGGTCAATTCAGTTGGTTTACCTACCACATCAAATGTTACAGTAACATGTGGACAAACTGCAACACTAACTGCTTCTGGCAACGGTACAGTTTATTGGTATTCTAATGCACAAGGAACAACGCAAGTTGGTACAGGAAATTCATTTACTACCCCTCAACTATCAACAAATACGACGTATTATGCAAGTTTAGCTACGGGAGTATGCGCAGGACAAAATGTACCTGTTGTTGTAACTGTAAATCTTCCAGCATCACCAACAGCAAGTGGTGCTACTATCACTTGTGGTCAAACTGCAGCGTTAACAGCTTCGGGCGGTGGACTAAATAGCTATGTGTGGTATTCAAATGCCATAGGTACCAACCAGGTAGGAACCGGTGCAACATATACTACGCCTTCCTTAAGTATGTCTACAACCTATTATGTAGCTTCAGGAATAGTATCAAATTCTCAGCCAGTGAGTTTTGCTTACACAGGAAATACACAGACATATACCGTTCCAGCTGGAGTAACCTCAATTACTGTTGATGCGAATGGTGCCGGTGGTGGTGTTTATCCAGGTGGTGTAGGAACAGCAGGAGCAGGTGGTAAAATGATTGCTACGATTCCAGTAACTCCTGGACAAATATTAACGGTTGTAGTTGGTGGTGCTGGAGGTAACAGTCAATACAATCGAAGTGGTAGTGGTGGTGGAGGTTTTTCTGGTGTTCTTGATGCCGCCAATAATCACTTGGTTTCAGCAGGTGGCGGAGGCGGTGCTGCGGGTAACGAAGGCTGTCCGCAGGTTGGAAATGGCGGTAATGGTGGTGCTGCGGCAGGAACCCAAGGCTCTTGTGGTCTTGGAGGTGCAGCAGGAATTAATGGCGCAACTCCAGCTGGAGGTGCGGGTGGTACAGGAAGTATCCCAGGATTAGCAGGTAATGCAACAGGTGGAGGAAATGGTGGCGCAACACCAAATGACTTCGGAACTGGTGGTGGAGGTGGTGGCTACGGTGTAACCGCGGCAGCATCTCAATATGGTTCATGTGGAGGTAATTCTGGTGCTGGTGGATTCGGTGGCGGTGGTTCAGGTGGTACTGGTGGTTGTGGTGGAACCCAAGAACGTCTTTCAGGCGGCGGCGGCGGTGGCGGTGGCTACACTGGTGGTGGTGGTGGAACATCTACCCCAGGATGTGCAAGTTGTGGCGGCGGCGGCGGCGGCGGCGGTAGCAATTTCGCTATTGCAACGGCCTCAAATATCACAAGTACTGTAGGTGGCGGAGCGGCATCTCAAGCGAATGGAACAGTTGTAATCACACCAATTAACGCAAGTTGTCAATCTGCTCTTGTTCCAGTACTTGTTACTGTGAACAGCAACATTACTCAACCTACTGCTCCAGGCGCGTCAATCGCATGCGGACAAACAGCGACCTTAACTGCTACAGGTGGTTCCGGAACTGGATACACATGGTACTCTGATTCAACCGGCGCAACAGCTTTGGCTACAGGAGCAAACTACACTACTCCTTCTTTAGGCATAACTACAACCTATTATGTAGCTTCTACTACAGGTGCTGCTCCCGGGTCTGTGTATACGTTTACCAATGCAGGTTCCACTGGACCGAATGGTCCTACTCAAGCTCAGGTGAATTCTGCCTATGCTGCAACTAACTTAGCAAACAACGTAACCATTAATACTCAAGGGATTCAAGAATGGGTTGTTCCTCAGGCAGGTACATACCAAATTCAAGTCAATGGAGCTCAAGGAGGAGGAAATGGAGGACTTGGAGCACGTATGCAAGGTGAATTTAATTTAACTGCAGGACAAAAATTATTTATCGCAATTGGTCAGCAAGGAAATGGCCCTGTTGGTTCAGGTGCTTGCGGTGGTGGCGGTGGATCATTTGTTACTACGGGTAATGCTACATATACTACATCAACGCCATTAATTATTGCTGGTGGCGGTGGCGGTCAAAGTCCACAAGTTGGAAACCCAGGGTTAATAACAACAAATGGTGGCCAAGGCGAAGGATGTCAACCCGGAGGAACCGGTGGTAATGGAGGTGCTGATGCCTCAGGCTGTGGAAGCGGTGCAGGTGGTGCAGGTGGATTCTTAACGGATGGAGCCTCAGCAGGTTCTTGGGGTTACCAAAGAGGTTTTGGATTCTTATCTGGAGCTGCTGTTGGTGGACAGTCAGGTTCTGGTGCACGTGAAGGAGGATTTGGTGGTGGTGCTGGAACTCACGAAAATAATACTGGCGGTGGCGCTGGCGGTGGTTATTCAGGAGGTTCAGCGGCAAATCACGGTGCGAATTTTGAAGGCGGTGGCGGTGGTTCCTACAACAACGGAACTAACCAAGTAAATACGCAAGGAATCAATGCTGGTCATGGTTCAGTAGTAATTACTCCAATGACGCCTTCTTGTGCTTCTAACCTAGTTCCTGTTACCGTTACTGTGAACCCTATTTCATTACCTACTGCAACTGGAGCAACTGTTGGATGTGGACAAACTGCTACGTTAACAGCTACAGGAAACGGGACACTATATTGGTATTCAAATGCAGCTGGGACAACACAAATTGCTACCGGTGGTTCGTTTACTACTCCTGCCCTTTCTGCAACAACAACTTATTATGTTAGTACTGCCACGGGTGTTTGTGCCGCTCAAAATACACCAGTTACTGTTACAGTAAATGGATTGGCTGCACCAACAGTCTCAGGAAATGTCAATTTCTGTGGTAACAACAATGCAACTACTACCCTTACGGCTTCTGGTAGCCCAAGTGGATATTCATGGTGGTCAAATGCCAACGGTACTGGGTTCTTAGGAAACAGTGCTTCATTTACTACGCCAGTATTGAATACAACCACTACATATTACGTTCAGTCATCAACACCACAAGGTGGTTCACAAACGTTTAACTACACTGGGGCTGTTCAATCATTTACCGCACCTGTTTCAGGTACCTATACCTTAGAAGTATGGGGAGCAAAAGGAGGCGGTGGCGCAAACTGTTACGGTGTTGGTGGTAAAGGAGGGTATTCGAAAGGAAATGTCGTATTGAATGCCGGTCAAACCATTTATGTGGCCGTTGGTCAGCAAGGTTTCCAATCCGCGAATTTAACTTCATTTAACGGTGGTGGATCAGGAAATCCTCAAGGTGGAGATAATGGTTACACTGGAGGTGGCGCAACACACATAGCTACTGCTAATGGAACGCTTTCGAGTCTTTCTGGAAACCAAAACTCGGTGCTTCTTGTTGCCGGTGGTGGTGGTGCTGCTGCTGGTGGTACATGCGTTTGTCAATACCAAGGTGATGGCGGTGCTGGAGGTGGAACAACTGGAGTTTCTGGTGTATGTTCTGCAAATGATTGCGGATACCGTCCAGCTGGAACTGGTGGTTCTCAAATCGCAGGAGGTACAGGTCAAACCGAAGCAATAGCAGCCTCTTTTGGACAAGGTGCTTCGGCATCCTTATTAACTAACGACTGTATCCAAGGCGGTGGCGGCGGCGGCGGTTGGTACGGTGGTGGTGCTGGAGGTCAAGCTGGTGGCGGCGGCGGCGGTGGTTCAGGGTACTTAAACCCTACCCTGACGGCTACGCAAATCCTTGACGGTAATTCAGTTATGCCTGATACCTTAGGAAATAACATGACAGGAAACAATGGAAATGGTGTTGCTAAAATCACTTGGCAAGGAACTGGCTGTACTTCAGCGGTTGTTCCCGTGGTTGTTAGCGTAGGTCAAGCACCTACCGTTTCTGGAGGGAATAACCAATCGGTATGTGCAGGAAACACTGTAACATTAAGTGGTAGTGGAGCCGCTACCTACACTTGGAATAATAATGTTCAAGATGGTGTGGCATTCACTCCAATTACAACACAAACTTATGCTGTGATAGGAACAGCAGCAAATGGCTGTAGCGATACGGCAACGGTTACCGTTACTGTAAGTGCTGCACCGGATGTTAATGCAGGACAGGACCAAAGCGTGTGTTCGGGTACTTCTGTAACTTTAAATGGTGCAGGTGCAACGAACTACACTTGGAACAATAACGTTCAGAACGGAGTTCCTTTTACTCCTACGGTTACTCAAACTTACACATTAACAGGAACGAATGCGGCAGGTTGTTCGGCAACAGACCAAGTAACTGTGACAGTTAACCAAGCACCTTCTGTTTCATTAGGACAAGATACGGTAGTTTGTGAAAACAACTTCCCTTATCAGATTACAGCTACTGGAACCCCTGGTTCGACATATTCTTGGGATAATGGTGCTACAGGTAATCCTGTTTCAGTTGCAGGTCCAGGAACATTTACGGTAACAGTTACTGATGCCAACGGATGTATTGCTACGGATGATATAATTATTGAATCAGACCCTTGTGCTGGAATTATTGAGCAAGGTATGAGTATTATACTTTATCCAAATCCGTTCAATGAAAACGTTCAAATAACTTCCACTGAATCAATCGATGCACAACTTGAGGTGTATGGTTCAGATGGACGAATCGTTTATACAACACGTATGAACGGACAGCACGCTACACTAAGTCTAAGCAACTTGGCGCGTGGAAACTACATGGTGAAAATCGTTCATAACGGTACAACTCATGTAACTAAACTTGTTAAACAGTAAACCTAACCTACTACGTTAACAAAGAAAAAGGGGCCTAGGCCCCTTTTTTTATTCTCAATATATATTAAATTAATGCTTGATAATTACTTCGCTGTTATCTACTCGGAACCTTGGCCCCCAAATACCCGGCTCCGTCCCTTTCCCTACGGATATAATCATGTTGATTTCAGCTCCGATCGGCAATCCTAATTTTCTACGCACGCGCCATTTATCGAAACCCTCCATTGGACACGTATGAAATCCTTCCGCAGCTATTGAAAGCATAAAGGTTTGTGCTGCTAATGCGCAGGATTTGTGAACCATAATGCGTTGATCTGTTCGTCCACCAAATCGCATAAATGGCTTAAATAATCCACCAAAAAAACAAACAGACCGGCGAATAAAAGTATGAATGCCTAAAATATCGCGACCATATAACAAGGGCATTACTTTACCATAGTAATTCAATCCGTTCTTCTCAATTTTATTTGGTTCACGACCGCCAAGGTGTTTAAGGATTTGATCTTTATTCCACTGCGCTCTTCGTTTATATAAATCTCTTCGAGTAACAAAGACTACCAATTCCTTAGCTGAACTGGCAGCATTCTGACCTAAGCAAAGGGGAACGAATTCCTGTATAAGATTTTTATCGTGAATCCAGTGAAATTCCCATAATTGCATGTTACTGCTATTAGGCGACAATACCGTGCGCTCAAGGCTTTTCATCATGACCTCTTCCGGAACTTCGATTTCGGGGTCAAACTTCCTATTAGATCTTCTAAATTCTACAATCGACTGAAATGCTTCGCTATGCATAGTTTATATTTTTTGACAAAAATAGGCCTAATCTCGGATTTCCTTTGTTTTTCCTACCTTTGTTTTAATGAATGACACAAGAAAACGTGTAGAAGTTTGTTTTACACCCGGCGAGTACACCTATTTTAAAGGTGAATTTGAAATCGTAGTAGTGATAGATGTATTGCGCGCAACGTCAGCAATATGCGCTGCTTTTGAAAATGGCGTGGCCTCGATTATACCTGTGCCAACCATTGAAGAAGCATTAGCCTACAAGCAACAAGGGTATTTGGCCGGAGCAGAACGAAAAGGTCAAATTGTGGAAGGATTTGATTTTGGAAATTCTCCGTTTTCATATATGAAAGATGAATTCAAGGGAAAGGATATCGTGCTTACAACAACCAATGGCACAAAATCTTTAGACGTTGCTAAAGATGCAGATATCGTGGTGGTTGGATCCTTTTTAAATTTAGAAACACTTTGTCGTTGGCTTGAAGAAAAAGACATGAATATTTTATGCCTTTGTTCCGGTTGGCAAGATAAATTCAATTTAGAAGACACGATTTGTGCTGGAGCAATTTGTGATTACTTGGTATCTACCGGAAAGTTCACTTCAATTGAAGATTCATCTATCGCAGCGAAATACCTATACTTATCTGCAAAGGACAATTACATGGGATATTTAAAATCAAGTTCACATAGAAGACGATTAAAAAACTTAAATTTGAATGAAGACATAAAGTATTGTCTGACCCCGAATCAAACTGATGTTATTCCAATCTTGAAAAATGGCAAACTCGTTATCGCGTAAACTGCTTATTGCCGGGGTAGCCCTACTCCCCTTCTTAATGTCTTATATCCCAAAAGAACTTACGAAACCTCAATGGGGATTTTTTGGACATAAACGAATTAATCGTGTGGCTGTCTTCACCTTACCTCCTGAATTATTCGGTTTTTACAAAGAAAACATTGAATTCTTGACTGACCACTCCGTTGACCCGGATAAGCGCAGGTATGCCGTTGAAGGGGAAGCGGAATGTCATTACATTGATTTAGATCACTACTACAAACCGGGTGAAGATCCGTATAAGATTTTACCTAAGTACTGGAAAGATGCTGTAGAAAAGTTTAGCGAAGACACCTTGCGCAGCTATGGTATTGTCCCATGGCATGTGTTGCATATGAAATATAAATTACAAAAGGCTTTTGAAAATAAAAACATCGATCTCATTTTGAAATATTCAGCGGAAATAGGCCATTACATTGGTGACGCTCATGTTCCCTTGCATACCACCGAGAATTATAACGGGCAATTAACTGGACAAAAAGGGATTCATGGCCTTTGGGAAAGTCGTTTGGTAGAAATAAATGCTGAAGATTACGATTATTTTGTTGGGAAAGCTGGATACAAGAAATATGTGCAAGATTATATTTGGGATGCCGTAAAAGGTTCACACAAAGCCTTAGATTCCGTATTGCGCATAGAAAAAGAATTGACGAAGAGTTTTCCTACAGATCGCAAATACAGCTATGAGCAACGCGGAAATACTACGATATCTACGTATTCACGAGAGTTTTGTGAGTTATACCACAACCAAATGAATGGCATGGTTGAGCGTCGTCTTAAAGCCGCTGTGTTGGCTGTCGGTTCAATTTGGTATACCGCTTGGGTTGATGCAGGACAACCCGATTTAAAATCCCTGCAGAATCAAAAGCCCTCCCCTGAGCTATTGAAAGAAATAGAAGCGCTTGACGAGCATTTCCATAACGATAAACATTTCGGAAGGATTTGTGATTAAGTTATTGCTTGATTATTTTTTCAGTGAATCGACCTTGCTCTGACTGAACTTCTATGTAGTAAATTCCTTTAGCTAACATGGAAGCATCCACTTCTTGCCACATCGTTTGATTGCCTTCGAATTGCATAATTAACGCGCCGTGTGTATTATAAATCAACACCTCTTTAATTACTACCTCAGGATTCAATCCATCAATTGCGATACGTTCGTTGAAGGGATTGGGAAAAATAGCTAAAAACTGTTCCGCATTTTCAATCAATCCTGCACCGGTTTGTGAGCAAGCACATTTTTGTTTCGCCCCTGTAGTATTTACCACTTGAGGTGCTGTATACGTTGCTTTTACCCAACATTTTTGACCCGCTTGTGCATTCGATGTATTTCTAATTCGCAAGGTGTGCCAACCGGAATAGGAAGCATTCACAGTATAAGTTAATGTTCCGCTAGAAGAAAGCGTATCGATTACTTCGCATTGAGCATTTAACACTTCTAAGGTGATCGGGTTATTTGGGTTTTCTGGATAAATGTTTACTAAAACTGTACTTGCTGAATCCGGGAAAATTCGTCCAACCACCCGACAATCCCTGCTGTTGCTTGGTAAACTCCCACCCTGCTGTAATGAAGCTGGACTGCTATCCCCTAAATCATCAGCCATTTCCCACTCTTGCGTAATACTTTCTGTAGGACGCACGTAATTTGTATTAATTCCTATTGGTGCCCATACTGAATACCCTCTTCTTCCCGCCATGGCAGATCCATCACATGGTGGAATCGCAATATTGACTTGACCAGAACCATTTACAGTAACGGTGGCGTTACCATTCGCACCGGAATAATCCTTCAATACCGTACCTGCTGGAAAGTTGGTTTGTACACCGGACAAATTTTGCCAAGTTGTAAATTGATCATTTACTGCAATAAGTGCTTTTGCTCCACGCTCAATCACTAAAGCGTCTTGCGCTTGCCAACGCACGAAATACGCCCCATCTTTAAAATGTAAGTTTTGGTGACACCAGATTAAGTTCTCGATGTCTGAATGTGTTCCCAATTCACTAGTGTCTTTTGGGTCGTGACTAAATCGGTTACCTAAATATCCAATATTAAACAAATCTTCAAAAAAGATTTCGGGTCCACCATCAACTGCCATGGCTATAGCATAAGCTACTGAGGCACGCGGGTCAGTAACCTCAATTTGTTGACCGATTTGAGACCCCGTATTCCAACCGGTAATATTTCCATTGGCAGCAAGCGTTGGTCTATACGTGTCGTGATTGTTTACAAAAGGGACTGTTCTGCCTCGATTTTGCTGTTGTGTATTGGGAATATTTCCCAGGTTATACGCACCATTCTGTGTAATTACATCTTGTAAAGCAAAACGTAAGGAAAAATCGAAAGTCCCTGCCCTATTTTGGACTGCGGTACACCAGCTATCAATCTCCGCCATATTCCCTACATATTCACCCACTGCGTACATATCGTTTCCACCACTAGCCCAAACGGCATTATTTTGAAGATTCCAGAGAAAATCCTCTGTCGCGTAGGCGGGAAAGTGTTTTACAGCATCGATACGAACGCCATCCCAACCCATTTGTTTCTTATACCAAATCAACCAATTACGCATTCCATTTCGCATGTAGTCTGTGCCTTGAGCAGGATTATAGATTGCATTACTGCTTAATCCAAAGGCATTGGACTCATACGATACATCTGGGCCCCAAAATGGTGAGTTGATGTCATTGGTGCAACACGCGTTGTTATTATTTGGATAAAAATTCTGCCAATTCTTTGGGAACCGTCCTTCTCTTGAAAGGTAATTAGTTGCCGCTTCGTTGATTCCCGGTGTTTTGAAGCAGGTATATCTGAAATTCTTGTATTTGTTGGTTTGACCATCATCCATGGCGGCAGGATCTTGTCCACCCTGCCCTAGGCTCGAACCTGCATTTGTAACGTGGTTAAGAACGATATCCTGAATTACATCAATGCCATTCGCTTTCATAACTGCCATCATGCGGAGCAATTCATCCTTATCACCCATTCGAGTTTTAATGGAGTTCTTCTGATACTTTTCCCCTAAATCATAGTGATCAAAGGGGGAATACCCAACGCTGTTGGTTCCTGAATTCTTTATTGTAGGAGGAATCCAAATCGCATCTATTCCCATGGATCGCAACCTAGGAGCCAGTTCCGTTAAATAATTAGCCCAACCGTTCGGATAATTCGCATTCCAATAATCCCACCAAAACCCTTGTAAGAGTATTTGTCTATTCGTTGGGTTTACTTGCGCAATTGGACGTATTGAAGGAAGGAATAATCCAAAAAAGAGCAGTAAACTAAAAGATAATTTTTTCCATTGATGAGACTGCATATGCTTGATTTTTAAGTCTTAATGACACCTCAATTGAACCTAAGTTCTCAATTGACCCGCCGTTCTGATTTACCTCAATTCTTAACGGTTGATTCTTGTATAGAATCTGGAAGTGGTATTGTTTCCAAGCTGAAGGAATGCTTGGGTTTATTGTTAGTCCATCTTCCTCGATTCGAACACCAGCTAATCCTTCCACCAAACTCAACCAGGTACCAGCCATACTAGTAATGTGTAATCCTTCATCCGCTTCATGGTTGTAATCATCTAAATCTAACCTGGAAGTTCGTAAGTATAATTCATAGGCTTTATCCATTCGACCTATCGCTGCAGCAATAACAACATGCACACATGGACTTAACGAAGATTCATGCACTGTTTTTGGCTCATAAAAATCAAAATTCTCACGTAGCGTTTCTAGGTCAAAATGGTCTTCAAATAAATACAATCCTTGCAACACATCAGCTTGTTTAATGAAGATGGAACGTAAGATCCGATCCCAACTCCAATGCTGATTTATCGGACGTTCAGATACTGGAATATCCGCCACACTTAATTGCTCTTTGTCCATGAAGCCGTCCTGCTGTAAGAAAATACGCGTCCCCTCGAGTTTTGGGAAATATACATTTTCAGCAATATGTTTCCAATCTACACATTCCTTTTCACTCAAAAGCGGGTTGGTTTCTGAAGCAAATTCAGACTCACATTTCAACGCATACTCGATGCACCATTTGGCGATATAGTTAGTGTACCAGTTATTATTAATGTTATTTTCATACTCATTCGGTCCGGTCACGCCGAGCATTACATACTGCTTCTTGTCTTGAGACCAATTGAAACGCTGTGCCCAAAACCTAGCGATACCATTTAAGACCTTTCTACCTTTATCTTTTAGATAATCAGCATCTCCGGTATGTCTTACGTAGTTATAAATTCCGAAGGCTATAGCCCCATTTCTATGAATTTCCTCGAAGGTAATTTCCCATTCGTTATGACATTCTTCGCCATTCATGGTAACCATAGGATATAAGGCAGCACCGTTTTTAAATCCAAGTTTCTCTGCGTTTTCGATGGCACGATCTAATTGATTGAACCGATACACCAACAACTGTTTTGCTACTCCGGGCTCAGCAGTTTTCAAATAAAAAGGCAAACAATAGGCCTCCGTATCCCAATAGGTTGCACCCCCATATTTCTCTCCTGTAAAGCCTTTTGGTCCAATGTTTAATTGTGCATGTTTTCCAGTGTAGGTTTGGTATAATTGAAAAATGTTGAAGCGAATCCCTTGTTGAGAAGCCACATCTCCCTCGATTACGACATCTGCCTTACTCCAAATATTTTTCCAAGCAGTTTTATGTGCGTCTAACAAGGAATTAAACCCTGAAACATAAGCCTCTCTGACCTTATTAATTGATCTTGGGATAATCGAGAATTCGGAATGATGGACCGTTGATACAATACTCACATATTTCTTGAGCGTATAGGCATTCCCTTGCTCTACGAAATGTTCGAAATTATTCTCAACATAAAAATCACTTGAATAGATGTTTGGATGAATGTTAAGCAATTCCTGATTTCTCCAAAAGGAAAACCGCATTGCCGTTGCCACACTGAAATTCGTTTTCTTTGTTCTAGCACAGATGTATGCTTTTTTGATATCTACCTTATGGCTATCTTCTTCCCAGAAAAACTCATCGTAATTAGAATCATGGTTATGAACCTTCCCATCGAGATACGGAGTAAACTTAATATTCCCGCTAAAATTTAAAGGCGTTACGGTATATTGGATAGCTGCTAATTCATCATCATCCATGGAGCAAAAGCGAATTGACTCCACTTGAATTTCTTTTCCTTGAGCAAATTTGACTTTAAAACGACGTGTAAGTACACCGGTTTGCATGTCCAATTCACGATAAAATGTGCTAGGCTTTTGCACATTCAGATCTAATAATTCGCCATCAATTTCGATGTTAATACCAATCCAATTGCATGCATTGAGAACTTTCGCAAAATATTCTGGGTACCCATTTTTCCACCAACCTACTCTTGTCTTATCTGGGTAATACACACCTCCAACATAGCTTCCTTGAAGTGAATCACCGCTATAGTTTTCCTCAAAATTAGCACGTTGACCAAAGGCTCCGTTGCCAATACTAAAAATACTTTCCGCTTGTTTTTGTTTGCTTGGATCGAACTTTTGCTCAATAATTTTCCACGCATCGATCTCAAATAAATTACGCATACTCTTCTAACCTAAATTCTGTCAATTCATTAAAATACACATCTGCCACCCCTTTTAGCATGGGGTTACCAACTCCAATTGCCATAAAACCTCCGGCTTTCGCTGCTGCAACACCACTGGAGGCATCTTCAAAGACTAAGCAATCTGATGGAGAAAGTTCTAAGGCCTTGGCCCCGTTCAAAAACACCTCAGGATTAGGCTTTGGATGTGTAACTCCATTGCCATCTATAATTACGTCAAATAACTCAGTAATTCCTAAACGGTTCAAAATCATCGGTGCATTCTTGCTGGAGGATCCTAAGCCAATTTTTATTCCCATGGATCTAGCTTGAAGTAAAAGCGCATGTACACCGGGCAACAAATCAGCCTTAGATAAAGTGGTTATGGAATCTAAATACATGTCATTTTTAAAAACAAGCAAGGATTCGAATTCTTCATCACTTACTGTTTTATTTCCATGGCTAAGTATTTGCTTCAAGGAATCTACCCGATTCACTCCTTTTAATGCTTCATTGTCATGTTCCGAAAAGGAAATACCTAATTTACTTGCTGTTTCTCGCCAAGCTTCAAAGTGATTTTTTTCGGTTGAAACAATGACGCCGTCAAGATCAAACAGTAGCCCTTTTACTTTCATTGGTTAAGGTAAGATTTAACAAGCCGGCTATACACATCATCACGCCTCCAAGGAGAATCGCATATACTGCATTTCCGCCAAAAACATATATTACTATTGGTCCTGAAAATAAGGCGCTGACAATTTGGGGTAAAGTAATAAAGAAATTAAATATCCCCATAAATACACCCATTCGTTCCGCTGGAATTGCTCCAGCTAACATAGCATAAGGCATTGCAAGAATGCTGGCCCAAGCGATGCCAATACAAACCATGGGTAAAATCATAGCATATTTGTTAGGCATAAAATACATCAGAATTAATCCAATCCCACCCATGCAAAGTGCAAAAAGATGTGTTTTTGGCTTTCCTATTGTAGAGGCAATGCGAGGAATTAACAACGCGAAAATTGCGGAAACGCCATTATAAATTCCAAAAAGAATCCCAACCCAATCCGCAAGGTCTTCACTTAGTTTAAGTTGCGAATGCGCCATCGCACTGTTCATAGACTTTAACACCTCTATACTTGGAAGATGATAAGTGTGTTCTCTGAGGGCAGTTGTGGTATAAACCCACATGCAAAACAATCCAAACCATGAAAAAAATTGAATAAGGCCAAGTTTCCACATGGTCGGAGGGATTGAAAATTTTGTTTTAACCTGTTTAATTTCTTCAATGCCAAAATCTTTGCGTTCCTCAGGTGAATACTCTTTGGTTTTAAATATGGTCCACAATATGGAAACAAAAAATACGATTGCTCCGATGTAAAAAGAATAAATCACATTGGGTTGCACTTTCACATTGGGCAGGTCGTTAGGTACGTAAAAAACATTTTTCAAAATCCAAGGTAAGAAGGAACCAATTACCGCACCAATGCCGATTAAGGCCGTTTGAATCGCAAATCCCTTTGTGCTTTGCTCTTCAGGCAAATTATCTGCAACTAAGGCGCGAAAAGGCTCCATGGAAATATTAAAAGAAGCATCCATCATCATTAAAAATCCTGCCCCTACAATTAAAGCGGGGAAAACACCCGTAAATTGATCTGCATTGGGCAGTAGCACTAAGGCGATGCAAGCCAAAATACTTCCAGCTAGAAAATATGGCCTTCTTCTACCTAGCGTCTTAGACCATGTTCTATCACTCCAATAACCGATAATTGGCTGAACAATCATTCCGGTTAAAGGAGCCACTAACCAAAACCATGACAGGCTTTCAACATTCGCTCCAAAGTCAGTTAAAATGCGACTTGCGTTACCGTTTTGAAGAGCAAAGCCCATTTGTATTCCCAAAAACCCAAAACTCATGTTCCAGATTTGCCAAAAACTTAGCGCTGGTTTTTTAGTTAGTTCCATAAATTCTATTTTACAATTACCAAGTATCCCCAAGGAGAAAGCTTAACCGATTTATTTGCTTTTTTAAAGCATTTACCACTAAACACATCCATCCATTGGGCTTTTGAGTCAGCAGGGCCTTTCACTACTTGTTTTTCTTTGGACAGGTTTAAATAAAAAACCACCTCGGAATCCGGAACCTGATTCGATAGTTTCTTGAAAACAAGGACCTTTCCATCGTTGATCGATTCAACGTTCATGTAGGTTTCATTCCTATCGGCAGCAAGGCACTTATTATATTGTTTTAGGGTGTTTAGAGTGGTATAAAAACGTTCCAAGTCCATTTTATCCCAATTAATTTGATCTTTTTCAAAGAACAGCAAGCGACGATCTAATGACGTTTCTTGTCCGTTATATATCAATGGCATTCCATTCATGGCATAGGACAACACGGCCATAACGAAACGAGCATCTCCCATACGTTCCATTTCGGTACCATTCCAGGAGTTCTCGTCATGATTTGATGTGAAATACATTCGAATGGCATTCGAAGGGTAACTCTTGTCCTTTTCCAAATAACTTAAAATTTCAGAAGGCTCAGCTTTACCTTGAGCGATTTTATTCATGATGTGGTGAAATTCCCACCCGTAAGTCATATCAAAGGCTTGATGTTGATCGGCACCTTCCGATTCAGCCAACATAAATAAGGGCTTAACTGTTTCTAGCTCTTTTCTAGCCTGCATCCAAAAATCCATCGGAACCCAACCTGCTACATCGCAACGAAACCCGTCAATATTACATTCTTGAACCCAATACTTCATCGAAGAAATCATCTCTTTCCTCATGTCTTGATTATCGTAATTCAAATCTGCCACATCCCACCAATCCGTACCGATGGTTGGTTGAACATTTCCTGTGGAATCTAAGGTATACCAATCCTTGTGACCTTGATCCAACCAAACATTGTCTGGAGAAGAGTGATTGGCTACCCAGTCGATAATTAGACGCATCCCTTGGTTGTGCGCACTATTAACCAAGGATTTGAAATCGGAAAGCGTACCAAACTCCGGGTTGATTCCTTTGTAATCGCGCACCGCATAATAACTTCCAAGGCTACCTTTTCTATTTTTTACTCCAATTGGATTAATCGGCATTAGCCACAAAATATCAACTCCCATGGCTTTTAATCTTGGAAGGGCTTTCTGAACCTCGGCAAAGGTGCCTTCCTTGGAAAATTGTCGAACATTTACTTCATAGATGACGGAAGACGCGATGGGCGTTGGAGTGTCATTTAACGTTAAGTTAGTTGTTGACTGCGCAAGGCCACTGCAGGTAAGTGCAAGACCAAGAAAAAAAGTATAAAACTTCATATTAAGCTTGTGTAATTTTATCGTTTAAAATGTACTTAAGGTGATAATTCACTAATCCTTCTACTGGTCTACGAATTACGCTTGTTACCGAGATACCCAAAGACGCTGCTGCTCGATCTAAGGCCGACCTAAAAATTCCGGCTAAACTGCCAACAAAGTGAATATCCGCCTCTTTGTAATTTGGATAACAACACACATGGACCTCCATGAAATGCTTAAATCCGGCCTCAATCATGGCTTGAAAATAGGGTTCGTCGCTGTGTTTTGCGATGAACGGCATAAATGAAGCGATAAACACATTAGCATTCGGCTCACGATAAACTTTATCTACAATTGCATCTTTGTCAAGACCATAAGTTGCTTCAAAATCTGTAGCAAGGTGCGCGGGCAGCTGATGATATAAATACGAGGAAAGTAATTTCTTCCCAAAATAACTACCGCTTCCTTCATCTCCTAAAATATATCCCAAGGCAGGAACAACTTCAGAAACTTCGTTGCCATCAAAATAGCACGAGTTTGATCCTGTACCAATAATACAAGAAATCCCAGGCCGACCAAGGTAAGTTGAATACGCACAGGCAACTAAATCATGATCCACATGGATTTTAGCATTACTAAACACTCGTTGCAGTCCTTCGGTAACAATTGCATTCATTTTATCGCTAGAGCAACCTGCGCCATAAAAGTATACTTCCGTGATTTCATAGGCTACCATCATCATGGGGGAATTCTTTTTTAACTCAGATTCGATTAAATCTGAAGAATGGAAATACGGGTTGAAGCCCATGGTGGAATAAAAACTTTGGTTATTTTTGTCATCTATTAAAACCCAATCGCTTTTGGTTGAACCGCTTTCTACTATAAAAATCATAAATTAATATAAGGTTAATTTGCTCTTTGTGTCATTTTAACACTTTCAAATATACAAATTCCGATAAAAGTGAGAAAAGAAATCAAAAAAAACGCAGCACTTGAACTCAACCCGAATGTTTCGGTGGATTGCGTGATTTTTGGTTTTGACTTCGATAAATTAAATGTCTTAGTAATTAACCGCGAGAGTAAAGATGGAGTTCAATGGGCTTTGCCCGGTAACTTAATATATGACGATGAGCATCTGGATCAAGCGGCCAACCGGGTTTTAGCGGAATTGACAGGGCTGCAACACATTTACCTTGAACAAATTGGCGCTTTTGGTGACCCCAACCGTATTTCAAAAGAATCTGACCGTTCATGGCTTCAGTCGATACGTTCACAGCCGGAAGCCAGAGTTATAACTGTTGCTTATTTTTCATTGGTTAAAATGGAAGATTATCAACCTCAAGCGTCTTCGTTTGCTAAGTCCGCAGAATGGATTCCCGTGAATGAAATCAGGGAACTTGCTTTTGATCATTTCGACATCTTGCAGACTGCCAAATCAAGGCTGAAACAAATGATAAAAATTCGTCCAATTGGTTTTAATTTGCTGCCTGAAAAATTCACGTTAAGTCAGTTACACAAGCTCTACGAGTCTATTTTAGACAAGCCTTTAGATAAGCGTAACTTTAGACGTAAAATCCAAAAATTAAACATCGTTATGTCGCTTGAAGAAAAACAAAGCGGTGTGCCTCACAAGCCTTCACAGCTCTTCATGTTTGATAAAGAACATTATTTACTGTTAACGCAAAATGGCTTTGATAATTTCGGGTTTTAATACTCGCTGAACTCGGTAAAATATTCATTGAGAACTGAGTGATATTCGACAGAAGCCAAGGCATACTCATATTCCTTTATATTTGTTTTAGCTAAGTTACCCAACGTGTAACTTTTAGTGTTAGCGAATTGTTTTAACTGAAACCAAACGTTTGAAGAAAAGTGAATATACGAATGTGGTTCATGCACACCAGGTAAGTCTTTACAGGTTTGCATTGAATTTTCTTGGATCCGCGGAGGATGCAAGAGACATCGTACAGGATGTTTTTGAAAAACTTTGGTTAAATGTCGATCGGATTGATCAAGATAAAGTGAAAAGTTGGTTGTTTACCTGTACGCACCATGCCATGTTAAACTTCATTAAACGAAGGGCACGTATAGACTATATGCAATCGATTCAACTTCAAGGAGCGTCACATATGGACTCCCATGAATTTGAAAGTAACGAAATCATTGAACGAACGGTTGGTATGTTACCTCCTTTGCAAAAAAGCATTTTATTAATGCGTGACTTGGAAGGTTACTCTTATGACGAAATTGGAGTAATGCTAAATCTGAGTCCCTCGCAGGTTAAGGTGTATTTATTTCGCGCAAGGGTTAAGGTAAAAAATCAGTTAAAAACCGTTCACTATTTCGCTTGAATTCTCCAACGCACGAAAATATTGACCAATGGCTTTTCGATCGCATCGAAGGGAATCTTTCAATTGAGCAAGAACAGGAATTAAGTTTATTTCTATTATTGAATCCTTCCTATGATATTGATTTAGATGCTTGGGAAAAATCTAAAGTTAATTTCCCTGAAATTGACCCAGTTCTTGTAGAATCTATGGGCTTTGGGGTTAAGGAAGTTGAAAAAGAACGTAAAAAACGTCCGATTGGCCTCTGGATTTTTGCTTCAAGCTTGACATTAATCCTATTCGGATTGTTTATTTCTACAGAGCATGGAACTTCTATCAGCCCACAGAAAACGAATCAGAACTCACAATTAAAACAATCCACCTTCGAATCTACTAACAAAGGGAAAGGTTTGCAGTACGGAAGTAACCAAAATACTTCAACAGCGTATCCTGCTACTTACATGACAGAAAAGATATCAGCATTGGATGGAACAATAAATAAGGTGACTTTAACACATCCAAACAATCTTATAAAGAACAACACGTTCTCCACACCAGAAATTTCTGAAGGATTGCAACAAACATCCGTTTTGAAATCAAGCCAACCTGAACTTATAACGGTGCTGTTAGGAAAACCAAGTATTTTAAATCAAGAACTTCAACCTGAATCCATACTGTCTGCACAAGAGGTAGATGTCAATAAACAGCGCAAAATCGCGTTGAATTTGCCTTCATTCAAACTCAGTCGATCATCTACACTTAGTAAATACCTAAGAAAAGATGTGCTAAGCGCAACTCAAAAAGACCGTGTCTTCTTCGTGCAAGAGAAAAGTCATTTGGACATCGCTGATGCGT
>JACCDP010856926.1_pt1 | contig 33446 bp, 41 predicted proteins | sample 7445841 | NCBI WGS metagenome assembly JACCDP01 (sample SAMN15323441, study PRJNA562643) | freshwater metagenome | isolation source: river surface water | place: USA:Blue River Watershed | collected 2017-08-17 | reverse complement strand
GATGCCAGAAGATATTACTACATTTAAACACGCATTTAAACATACATATGGTTATTATTATGGTGTAGAAGAAGTGTGGGCTATTTCAGATAATTATTTATATTATATAGATTGTAATTTACATTATTATGACAACTCTGATGAGAATTTATTTTAAAAACAATATAAAAATTATTATTAATTACTAATTATTAATTAGTAATTAATGCCAGTATTAGATGAAATATTAGAAGCTTGTGACAAAAATGATTTTAGCAACTTTAGAAGATTATTTAATACTTATATTGACGATGAAAATACATATGTAAAGTTTATATTTGAACAAAAAATAAATCCAAGTTTGATACAAACTAGTTATACATTATGTAAATGTAGACCAAATATTATTACAAATGAATATGGAATGAATGAACAACTATGTAATTGTGAAAATGGAAAACGATTTATACTGTATAAATATGCTACAAATAAAAGCAATATACAAAAATATATTGATAAAAGTGGTCCAATAGACACTACTTGGAAGGTATATATGACACCAACTGAATATCAAAGTTACTTGGATAGATTAAATCATACACCGGCTTATTATGCTAGTGATGAATTTTTACGATTATTTAAACCTTTATAATAAAATATTAAATTATAATAAGTATGGTATTACAATTTAATGATAAAATTCCTAACAAAAAAATTGTAGGATTAATGAATTTAGATGGTTTAGTATATGAATATATAATATATTTAATGCCATTAGAAAAGACACCATTAAAAACAGAGGTTGTTAGTTTTTTTGGTAATCGTATACAAGATGGTAAAAAATGTTTAAAGTTAGAAGAAACAGATGTTGAAAATTATATTAATGATGATAATCCACAAGTTAGTGCATTTATAATAGTAAAACAATTAGTTTCTAATGAAACAGCATCAGGAACAATACAATTACATAATTGGTGTAATAGAACACGTGGACAAGCAGGAACCTATCAAATTTGGATAAATGATGTTTGTAGAATAATTGAACCAACTAAAGAAAAGTATCATATTTCACCATTAAAAGCTTTTTTTACTTTAATTGAACAATTTGCTATTCAAAAATTAGGAAAGAATGAAGTTTATTTAATGGTTAAAAAAGAGATTCCTATTGATGGAAATGATACGACAGCTAGATTAATGCATATTTATAATATAAATTATGGATTTGTAATGACAACTTGTATTGAACCAAAAAATATTTCAATACCAAACTCTATTGTAGCAAATTATGTAACTATGAAAAAAGACAATATAGTAGCAAATACAAGTATTGTAGATTTAACTAGTGTTGTTATTAGTGGTGGTGGAAAAAGAAGAAAGTCTAGAAAGGTAATTAAAAGAAGAAAGTCTAGAAAAAGTCGTAAATACTAAAACTAACAAATTATATTTAAGTATTATTTGCGTTAAATATAATATATTTTAAGTTATTTAGCATTATATAAATATGCTTTGGTACTTTATTCATAATTTTTTAAATTTATTTGAAAATGTTATTCAAAATAAAACACGCAATTTTATTACTTTTCTATTAGGTGTTGTTTTATATACTCTTTTTTATAGCTATTTTGGAACATATGGACCCGAATATCCATTTTTATCTCAGTTTCTAAAATATGCTATGTATATTATTTTAGCAGATGGCTTTGTAATGGCTATTATATATAAAAACTTTTATAATCAAACAATATTAACCGAAGTAAATGAAACATTTTTAAAAGAACCACCTACTAACAAAGTAAAATATACAAATACAAATACAAATAAAAAAGAAAAACAAGAAAAACAAGAAAAACAAGAAGAGAAACAAAAAGAAAAACCTATTATATTTGAATTAGATAAAACAGAAGATAATAATTTAGACGAATATAATTATTCAAGTGATTCAGCATTAGGAGATGCTTATACAACAAATGGCAACGCAAATAATTAAATTTGTTAGTTTAACGGTTTTCCATTCCAAAGTTTCGCTGTTCTATCATATCTTCTACATAGTTATCTATTTCATTTTCATCTTGCCCTTGAGTCCATCTAGCAAATAAGTAATCATCTTCAAAATTAATTGGTGGTAATGTAATTTCACTAATTGTTGGTAATCTAGTTTCACTTATTGGTGGTTGTGTAGGTGTGGGTCTGTCTCTTGCAAGTCTGTCTCTTGTGCGCGAATGTGACATTAACAGAGCCATTAATCCAAACATTTCTCCTAGAGCATTAGAACGTTCTAATGCTCTAATGAAGTCTACCTCTGTATCTAGCTCATTATCGTCTTCTTCTTGCGTAGTAGTAGCATTAGCATTAGCAGTAGCAGTATTTTTGTTATTATTAATCATATTATTGCGACACATTGGGCAGTTGAATCCGTTAATAGAACAACTTTTTAATAAGCAAGATGTATGAAAACAATGCCCGCATTCAGTAGTAGTCATATTTACATTATTACTAACACAATCGTAGCAAATAGGGCACTCTTTATCCTGAATAGTAACAGCAATATTGGTAACAGCGGAAACAGTGAACTCCATTTTAGTAGCAAGCAGTAGCAGTAGTAATTGATAACAAATCTTTAAGACGTAATTGAATTATATGTATAATTAATTACGGACTTACCATAAGAAGCAAAAAAAGTATTTCAATTTTTTTTTAGGGAACCAAGGTTCCCCTATGACCCCTCCTTTAATATACAGTATTTAAAATAAAAAAGGTAACCATATTGGTCACTTTTTTTATATTTTATTATTTATATATTTTTATATATTACCTTCGTCCTCTTCTTCCTTCTCTCGCTTCTATTTGTTCTACTCTATGTATTAAGTTTTCTCTTCGTTCTTCTTCTTCATCATATTCCTCATATCGCACAGTATTATCACTATCGCTATCATATTCACACGGCATTTCGCAACTATTTGACATTATTGTACAATTATAAAATACTACATTTCGCAACTTGTTATTGCTATTAAGAAACTTTGTTTTAACAAATGTACACTCAACAAAGTTGACATCGTTGAAGTTGCAGTCATTGAAATTGACATTGATAAAGGTCGCCTTTTTAATTATCATATGCCTAGGCGACACATAGTTGTTGAAGTTACAGTTAACAAAGGTGGCGTAAGAGAAGCGCAAAACGTCTTCAAATTCTTCGTTTTCATATCTGGCTTTTAGTAATGGTAATTGAAACTTAAGCAAGCCACATCTATTAGTATATGCTTGTAAGGCGACGTCGTCAAAGGTCTCAACAGGAGTGCGCTCCATAGTAGTAAACGTAGTAGTAAACGTAGTAATAATAATTGATAATAAATAATCTTAAAGACTTAACTAATAATAGAATTATTGAGTTAAGGACTTACCTATCATAAATAAAAAAGTATTTCAATTTTTTTTTAATTTACTTTTGCTTATAAAAAAAGTAACCATATAAAGATTATTTTTTATTTTTATTTTAATTAATTAAAAATCATCATCATCCTCCCAGTAATACTGATTAATATTATATTTAGATTTATTTGTCCAATAATCAACTGGTAGAGGTGTTATTTTTCCATCACTAAATTTAGTACTAGAATAAACTGGTGAATATCCAACACCAGGCCACATACAACGTGGGTCTAATTTTATACTATAATAAATAACACCATCTTTTTTATTTGTACACTTCATAAGAAAGTCAACATCTTTATCCCAATAATTATCATCTCTATTTTTAACTACATAATATTTACCAATTTGGATTGATTCATATGAAAACTCACCTTTATTAAAATTTCTTTTTTTATTTACTTTTTTATTTACTATTTTGTCTACTACTTTTGGTTCTTCTACTACCTTTGGCTCTACTATTACCTTTGGCTCTACTATTACATTTGGTTTTTCTACTACTGTTGGTTTTACTGCCTTTGGCATACATAATGCGTCTCTAAATGACTTCTTAGCTTCCATATTTAATAATCTTAAAGACTTAACTAATATCTAGCAATAGCAGAATTAAGTTAAGGACTTACCTATCATAAATAAAAAAGTATTTCAATTTTTTTTTATAAAGTTTTGTTAGTTAGTTTATTTAAACTTCTAATTTAATTCCATTGTTAAGCAAGTTATATGTAAATTCATCTTGTTCACGGTCATTTAATTCTAAACCTAACTTATCCCATAACCACTTTTCATAAGCTACATCCAACTTTTTAATTCGTTCTTCAAGAACTTCTATTTTTTCATCAATTCGCCTATTTGCTCTTTTATATCCCATATTTGTTTGCTTATATCCCCATTCATCTTCTTCAGAGTCAGTAAGTTCTTCTATATAATAATACTTTGCTTTTAACTGACGAATTTCCTTTTCCAAATTAGCTCTATGATCCCAGTATTGAACTATTTTGGCAATATGCTTTTCTTCCATTTTCTTACGTAGTAGAAACGTAGTTAAGACTTAACTAATAGCAGAATTATGTTAAGGACTTAGCTGTTACAAATAAAAAAGTATTTCAATTTTATTTATTTTTGTTTTTGCTTATTTAAATAAGCAGTAACCATGTAAGGATTATTTTTTATTTTTATTATTTTTAAAGGAGGGGTCTTAGGGGAACCTTGGTTCCCTAATTAACAACCAAATATTTCATCCAGTTGTCTTTCATCAAATGAATCAAGTGAGTATGTTCGCTCTGTTCTAGACTCTTCATATTCTTCATCATACTCCTCAAACCCAAAGTATACAATGCCTTCCTCAGGATTAGGAGGAATAGGCTCGCCAATGCAATGATCAAATGATATATAGTGTAGCTTTACCGAGTTAATACATTGACAATTAACAAACTCGCATTCTAGAAATGTCACATCGTCAAATGTGCATCCATCAAATATTACATTGTGGAATATTGCTTTTTGTATTATTGTATCATTATTAGCCACAAAATTCTTAATTGTACAGTTGTAATATGAACCATACGACAAGTGATGTAGTAGCTGTCCGTCAATAGTAATTCCCCTATAGACTAGCTCAAGTTCCTCTCGCTCCAATGCTGTTAGTTTATGTCGCAAACTATAATTCCACAATTCGGCATCGCTGAGATTATATACACGATAGTTAATATCGTTAAAGCTAGATAACTCGCCAATAATTATGAATAACAATATTTCTACTTCTAGATTGCTAAATATAGCATTTTTGCTGGTAACAGTTATGTTATACTGGTCGTAAAATACCTCGTGAACATCTATTTTGTAGGTGTCAGTTTCTAAGGGTCTTTGGTCAGCAATTAGCTTGGTAACTTGGTCTAAAGACCGTAAGGAGAAATTTTGAACGAACTGGGTCATAGAGAACATTGTTAGCGAAGCAAAAGGCGTAGTATAAGACGTAGCAAAAGGAGTTGCTTAAACGAAAATCAAAGTTGATAGGCTTTAAGCACTTAACCAATAATATGTATTATTAAGCTAAGGACTTTTAGCGAAGCGAAAAAAAAGTATTTCAATTTTTTATTTTATTTCTTACACCAGTTATTAATTGATAATTTCCAATATCCCAATAAATTTTCTCGTCTTGCTATTTTTATTGTTTTTCCATCTAATATCAGTTTTTTTGCCTTATTTGCTTTTTCTGTATCATACCAATAGCTAAAATGTATAAATACTCGTAAATAATTTATGCCTGATTCTCCACGTCTTTCTACTAAATCTATTTTCTTAATACGTCCTAGATCTGCCTTCTCAATAACATACTTAATAGTAGCATATGTTATAACAGGAAAGTCTGCTGTTGCCATTAAGCGAGGAATACACAAACTAGGATTTTCATCTGTCATTTTTATTTTATTAATTAATGATTATTTTAATGCTAATTAACCTTATTACTAACAATATTATTTCAATTTTATTTATTATTTTTGCGACTGCGTTTTTTTGGCATTTCATCGTTGTCATTTGGTATTTTTGTTTCTACAAAAACAGAATCACTATAGTCTCCATAACTAACATCATTCCAATAATATCCTTGTTTTGCCCATCCTTTTTCATCATCATATAATTTATAGTATCCATCCCACAATTCAGCATATTCAGTGTCATCCTTTTTTTTAAATTCTAAACAACTGACAACACAATATTTGCCATTATGTTTAGACCAATAATTAGTTCTCTCAAAAATTCGCTGTCCTGTTTTGGGGTGAACCTTTGGATACTTTAATGAAGTTTCATATGAATTGCGTTGCATTGTAAATACACGACCACTACGCTCATCTGTTACTGTAAAAATTGCTGGCTGAGCATTATAAATTTGACGGTCTAATTCACCAATTTGTTGAGTGATTAAATCTCTTTGCTGAATTAGTTGCTCTCTTTGTTGTTCTAAGCTCATTTTTTTCAAGCGAAGCAGAGAAGTAAAGCAAAGCAGAGAAGTAAAGCAAAGCAGAGAAGCGAAGCAGAGTAGTTAGTTAGTAACTGAGTATTAAATACCTATCTTTTAATAATTAAAAAATAGGGACTTGCAACTAATAATTTAAAAAGTAATTCAATTTTTTAAACAATGTTTGGATCATTCATATAAGTAATAATTTCATTTAAACTTGCTTCATTAAAATATTTTCTATGATATTCTTGTAACTGTATTTTTGTTTTATTACCATCATTTATTAAACCTTCAATTGATAAAAAGTCAAGTGTAGGTGTAAACATAGATGTTTTAAGTTCATTAAGTCCACTATCTTGTAATTTTAAAATATTACCAATTATATCTAAATCATTAGAATTAATTCCAAAAAACTCCATATTTGCTAATTCATCTATGCTAATTTGTTTTAGATGAAATAAGTTACGCTTTGATTTTGGCTCATCTATTAATGTTAAAGCTGTTATTATGTGTTCATCATTTAAATTATTATTTAAATAGTATAGTAACTTTTTTGTTTTTTGTATATCATTAGAAGCAAAACATATTGGGGACAATTTATGCCAAATAACATCTGTTTTTAATAAGTAATTAACAATATCATTATGGGGCAAAATAACATACATTTTTTATAATATAGTAATAGTATTAAACACTTAACTCGTAATATGTATTAATAGTTAAGGACTTGCAACTACCAAATAAAAAAACACATCAATTTTTTTATTTTTTTACACTTTGTTTATATATTTATATATTAATTATTATTTTTATCTTCATCTTCATCTTCATTTTCATTTTCATTTTCATCATCTTCATCTTCATTATCGTATTCATCTTCATCTTCATCTTCATCTTCATCTTCATCTTCATCTTCATCTTCATCTTCATTATTTTGTTTATTATTCTTAAGAAGAAATTTATTATATATTTCTTCATGTGTAGGAGTTACATCTATCCATTTACTGTCAACAAATGCTTTTGCTTCCCAATGATAATTATCTATATTGTATTCTTCACGTTCGTAATTATATATTTCTTTAATTAGTTCTATTGTAATTTCTTCATCGTCTATTATTCTACATATATGTAAATATATTTTTTTTAATACAACTTCTTTTACTTCTTCAAGAGTTTTATTAAATTTAAAACTCTGATCTACACCAGGACATTTTCGATGAGGATGACCAATAGAAATAACAAAAGGAATCATTTTAATATAGTAATAGTATTAAACACTTAACTCGTAATATGTATTAGTAGTTAAGGACTTGTTAGTTACAAATAAAAAAGCAAATCAATTTTAATAATTAATTCGCCCTCATATTTATAATTTTATTTAATTATCCAGCAACACTTTGCCTATTTCTCTTTTTTCCTTTTGCCTATTATTAATATATGTTTCTAGTGTTACTGCCTCATCATCCTCTGAATCTGTCTCAAATTCTTGACCTGACATAACAAATCTAAATACTTCTACATCCTTCTTTTGACCTATACGATGACATCTACCAATCGCCTGGTCTTCTACACTTGGATTCCAATGTGGACTAATAAAATATATCTCACTATAGTTATCCTGTAAATTAATTCCTTCACAACAAGTTTGAATTTGTAAAACTAACACATCATATTTGGTTGTTAGCACTTTTTTACGCATATCTGCTGTTACACGACCATCCATAATTCCTACCTTTTCTATTCCACCTGCCTTTAATCTAGCTACAACTTGATTAATTTCCTCACGAAAATGACAAAATACTAATTTACCTCTGCCATTGTCTTTTCTTTCTAATATAAAATTTGTAACATAATCTAACTTACTTGAACACTTAACAACACCACTATATTTACTATTTTTACCAATTTTCTCCTTTAATAGCGAAGGCATAATACAACTTTGTCTAGCACGCAATAATGAAGCAAATGCGCCATCTTTTTTAAGCTTTTGTGCTAGCTCACCGGACTTCTTAATTGTTGAAACATTACTAAAACTTAATGTGCTGTGGATTTCCTCAGACATTTCTTGTTCTTCTTTTGACTGCCAAGGAACAACTTTTGTTTCTACATTAAGCTCAGGCATTTCAATACCAACTTGTGCTTTTGTTCTGCGCAATACATATTGTGTACCAATAATAATTCTGTTAGTTTCGTCAGTATAAAACTTTTCACTAAATCCTAATGCGTTACACAAATTATAATAATCTTGTATTCTATTTTGAACTGGGGTTCCAGTCATTAGCCATCTAATATGTGTATTAAGCTTCTTACAAGCATAAAATCGGTTATTTTTATTGCGCAAATGATGTGCCTCATCAAAGATAACACGCGACCATTTCATAGATAGCAATGGTGACAACTTTTTAATAAGCATAGTATAAGTTGTTAGAACAATTGGACTTTCCATAAAATCTTCCAAATCAATCATCTTTCGCTCTTGCCCATAATATACTAATGCAGGCTTACCAGTAATCTTGTAAATTTGTGCTTCCCATTGATCAATCAACACAGGAGGAACAACAATTAAAGTATTTGGTAATTTATAAGCGGTAATAATTCCTAACGCAGTAATAGTTTTGCCTAAACCCATCTCATCAGCAATAAAACCACCTCTAACATTTTCTACAGGGTCGGGTGACATTTCATTTTCAATACACCATTTTACGCCATCATATTGATATTGCTTAAACTCTAAATCGGCATCTTGTAACATATCTGTAAAACGTCGCATCATTTTTCCAATTTTTTGCTCTTCCTTATTAATAGCTAATTTCTTACTAACTTGTTTGGGAATTCCATTCTTAATAATAAACTCTGGTTCTTCGTCGACTTCTTCTTTATACAAAATCTCGTTATTAACTAAAAAGCGAACTTTCTTCACTACTCCCATTTACAAAATTGATGACTGTTAACAGTAATAATAAATAATATTACAGACTTACAATAAAAAAAGCGAAAAGTTTTTCACTTTTTTTTTATATTGATTTTTGTTTCATGAATCAATTTTTTTTAATTAAAGCGGAACTTAGAAAACTATTTGAAACTTTTACAAACTTTTTGTTAGTTTAACAACTTTCATAGTTATTTAAAGCTTGTTGTCTTCTTTTAACTTCACCAAAGATTTGAGTTACTATTTTGTGGTCTCTTTTATGATTCAAAAGAATCTTATAAATTTGTGACCACTCTGCCTCAGTGAACAATGGTTTGATACTGATATTTCCGCTCTCAACATCTACAAAGTCTTTGTCTATGCAAACATTTGAAAAGTTACAATTTTCATCATTAATATCAATTTTGACGTTAAAATCGTCAAAAGTTTGAAACTTTGCCTCAGCAAAGAAACTGTTTGCAAGACTTTTAATAGCAGAGAAATAAGTGGACATTTGATACTTTAATGCGTTATATTGTGAAATAGAACGGACTTTGATAGTTTGAAAGCATAAAATCTTCAATTTTTTACGTATTTGGCACTTTAATTTACACCTATAATTGTCTAAACAACAGTTTTGTTAGTTTATCCAATAGTAAAGAGCTAATAATTGAGTGACAATTAAGATAAGCAGCTCTTTTGGAAGTGCTGAAGCAACGTTTTGGACTACGCGTGAACAATAGTTTTTTAGTAATTAGTTTTTATGAGTGCGTAAAAAACAATTGATATACAGGGTGAGCGCACGTTTTTTAGTAACCGCAAAAACCAGTGGCATTAAAAATAATTGAAATACACGTAAATAGGCTAATTTTTAGTAATTCCAGAAATGAGCCAGGGCAAAAAAAATTGAAATACCCCTGTTTTTTAGTATATACACGTACAAAAAAATTGATTTGCTACGCAAAGTGGGTGTTTTTTAGTAACCGCAAAAATCCCAATATATCAAAAAAAATTGAAATACTTTTTTGCCACTGGGTTCTAAGTCCGTAAACAAAGACCCCCTGACTGTGATAATACTCGACCCCGTAGTATTATCATAGTCCCCCGGCAAGACCGTTTACGAGCGTAACCTATTGTGTTACGCACCCCCTCCCCAGCTAAAAGCTATAGACAATCGCTACTCAAAAAGATGGCAGACGATTGGGACGACATCGAGATTCCTGAGCCCATAGCAAGGCCTAAAGTGGCTTGCGAGGAAGAAGAAGAGGAAGAGAAGCCCGAGCCCGTGAGAGAGCTTACTGCCAAGGAGAGAGAGCGAGAGGAGAAGAGATTGGCGTCAATTGCTGCTCGCAGAGCTGAGAGCGCAATGCTTGATGCTGAGCGCAAAGCCAGACAGGCAGAGAAGGATGAGGAGAAGCGAAGGAAAGAAGAGGAGGCAGCAGAGAACAGAGCAAGAGCATTAGCACTTGTGCCAAAGAAGACTGACTTTGAGCTAGAGAAGGAAGCGTTTATTAAGGATTTTATTGCGAAACGAAAGGAACAAGACAAAAGGACAGGAAAAGGTCACTTGTGGATACAAAAAGTGCACCATGTGACTAGAGCGCCGAAGACATCTGAAGGTCAAGTAAAAGCAAGACAGGATGCTGAGTTCGCTTGGAAAATGCATAAGAAACTATAAATATAATAGCGTAATAAAAAAGCTAGGTTCTTATTAGAACCACTTTTTTATTGGGCTTTTTTTCTTGTTAGTTGCTTTCTTTTTTTTCTCCTTTTTTTACCGCCTTTTAACGGAACAACTTTATTTTTTTTTGTAAATCTATCAAATAAACGTGAAACAAATGACCTAGCAGTAGCATTATTAACATTATTATTTATATCTACCGGTGTTACTTTGTTAGTTTTTGGTTTATGATAACCACAAAATTCATAATTTATAGTTACTGGACGACCACAAATATCTCCTTTTCTAACACCTGATTTAATAATTGTTTTACATATTGTAATACTAGTACACATAGGGGCTTGTTTTTGTAAAGCCATTACATTAGCTATTGCTTGTTTTTCAACGTCAGATACAAATTTTTGAGCCACTGTTTGTACTATAATTTTTTCTTCTTCTAAACCATCTAATATTATATTTAAACTTGTAATTATTTCACCTGAATATTCAACAGATTCTATTATATTACTTATAGGTTTAGGATTAATAAGATCGCATATAGTTACGTTGTTAGTTACTATTGTTGTATTTCTATTAAATTCTCTTTGTGATTCACAAATATCAATATTCATTGTTAGTTTTAAATAAACACGAAGAGTAACAGAAATATCTACAAGAGCATTATGTAATTGGCCACCAACATCTTGATTAAAAAGCAACTTATGAACTTCCATTAGTTTTTGATTTTTTACCTTATTTACACCTAAAATTTCAGCACAAATACCTTTTGATTCATTCATAGTACAATAGGCTAAATCAGGTAAGTCTTTACCAACCATTGCGAACTTTCTTAAAAAATTTGTATATTTTTCTTTTGTATTTGGATTTTCTTCAATAATTTTGTTAATTTGACCTGTAATCATTTTAATGTCAAATTTAATATTATGTCCTACAAATTGATTAGCCTTATTACAGTGAATAATAAATTCGTCAATATGATCCTTAATAGGTCGCTTATCAAGTGTCATATCTTTTGTTATACCGTGAACATTAGATGTTGCTTTTGGAATATAACCTTTTATATTTATAATATCATTACCAAGTTGTGTAGCATAAACTACTTCTTGTTTAGATATGTCATATAAAATATATGATAATTGAACTATTTCATTTTTTTCAGGACTAAATCCAGTTGTTTCTGTATCAAATACTATTATTAAATTTTCATTATAGTCCATTTATAATAATTAAATAAAAAAATTGAAATACTTTTTATTTCTACAGTTATAAGTCCGTAGATTATATTGCTATTGCAGTTACGTTTACGAGCTTAAAGCTATCAACTGATACCGTTTAAGCAAACAACTTTTAAAGTTACACTTTAATTCTTTTTACACTACTACTTTATTACATTATAAGAACAATGTCCGCCTGCATTTATGTTCCTCGTATGCCCATTGCGGTTACTGACTACAACATTGTGTTAATATTTAACAATTTTGAAATCGGCAAAGTTTCTCGCGTTGACTTTACTGCTATTGGCAAGAAGCCGGGCTTTGTTGAGGAGCCAACTGAGCCTACCGATCTTAATACAAACTTCAAGGCAGCATTTATTCACATTGACGAATTCTACAGCTCTCAGTTGGCAGAAGACGTAAAAACTGCGTTGGAAACCGGCGAGTGCTATAAGTTGCAAGTATCGGAAAAAAGTTTTTGGATGCTCTTGAAGGCAACAACACCAGTCAAGGAGACCAAAATGAATATTCATCAAATAGTTGACAATTGTCGCTACTTGGAAGGCATTGTAGAGGCACAACAGAAGCAAATAGAAGCACAACAAAAGCAAATTGACAATATGGATAACTGTATTAGACAAATTGTTGCTGGTATATATTGTCATCAAACACAACGTGGAACAATTGACAATTTTATGGATATTTTGGACGGAGAAGAGTTTACCTACAATGATAGGGGTGAAATTACAAAACAATATAAGAAATCTACACACAAGTATGGGTTTTGTCCTACCACTCGTCAAGGCGACGAACACCAGAAGCTAATAGAAGCACAACAAAAGCAAATTGACGAGCTAATAAATGTTACAGAGAGAGTAAAGAGTGAAGTTTATCAGTTGTTTGGTGGTTTATACAATCAATCAACACAAGCAGGAACATTGAACTTTCATTTAGAGATGCTTGGTATTAATACTGATGGACGATATAAGGAGCCTAACACTAGCGAGTGGGATATTTGGCCTACTACCAGACAGGGCGACAAGTTGGAAGAGCGAATGGACGCAGTTGAGAAGCAACTTGCGTCAGCAACATTGGAAAAGAAAGTTAAGGATATAGATCTTTGTGTTAGACAAATTATTGGCGGTATATATTGCCAGCGAACACAAAATGGAATCATCCAAAATAATATGGATGTTTTAGATGGAAAGAAATTTGTATATGATATGAATGGTATCGCAATCACAAACTACCCCGAGCCTACACACAAGCATGGGTATTATCCTACCACCAGACAGGGCGACAAATTGGAAGCGCGAGTGGAGAAGCTGGAGCAAATGTTAATGCCAAAGTCTGCTAGAATAGTAGTTATAGAAGAGCCTAACATTGATACCAAAATAGATGTTTCTAGTTTAGCAAGTGGTGGTGATAAATTTAGTGAGCGAGAGTATAAAAACTCTGGTTTAAATATAGATGAATATCTTAAGAAATTTACAAACCTAGTAAGAGCTGAAAATAGCTCGACTCTTTGTGGCAACGAGTAAGCGTTTAGCACACTTTACATGGTTATAAATAAAATAAATAAAAAAGATAACCTACAATAATGTAGGAACTCTTTTTTATTTTTTTTGAATATAAAATTATTATTTATTAATAAAAGTAAACTTCCATCTTGGATTAGCAACACCATTATTATTTCCCCAGTTAAAACGTAATCTAATATTATATTGAAGTCCATCTACCTGTAAATCTATATACTTGTCTTCTTTTTTAATAATACTTTGTATTTTTATATTAGCAACATTTACAGTATCAATAACAAAGTCATTACCATTCCAAAATAGAAATGTTTTGTCACTTTGCGACTCTTTTAACTTCTTTTCTACTTCAGTAAAATCAAAAGTATGAGCATAATCTTCTAAGTAACTTGCTATTGATGTGTCAACAATTGTTTGCTTTTCTTTCTTACAACTAACATTATCCTTTGCCTCATACAAATTTCTAAAGAATGGGTGTTTATATTTAATGTCTCTTACATTCTTTAAATATACATCCAATTCTGGTTTTTTTACTGTAATAGTATCATCTGTTTCTAAGTAGTCGTCCAAATAATTGTCATAATAATATTCCGCATATGTATAATTTGTCATTTTGTATTTACCATCTGCTGCCATATCCTTATCATATAGTTCTAATATTTGTGGCAACTTGTCAATACTTGTATTATTATTTTTAAATTCCAACTTTAACTCTTTTATTACCGCATTATTAGCCTCAATATATTTAACAACAAAATCATAATTATGTGACATTCCTGCTTTTTTTTCTAAAACTACCTTGTTAAATTCTACACTACAAAGTGAATTAATAACTTTTTTAAATTTGTTACGAATATCAGTCCAAATATGTCCATATGTTTCATCTGTAAAGTGTGACTCTGGAAAGTCGCTATATAAACTAAGTAAAATATCTTCACGTACTCTATTTGCGCTGTCATTTTCGGCACGACTATTTGCGCCAACAAAGTAGGCGATATCATCAACAGTGGGTAACTCAATAAACTGCATATTATTATAAAATAATGTTATTACAATGTCTTTATATATTTGTATAACTAACAAATTAAAAAAGTAATTCAATTTTATTATAAATATTATAAAATTTAATTAAGAATAAGCATTATTAAGATTATAAATAAATAGGTAAAATTGTTTCTAATTCAGTTTTTGATAATCCATTATTTCCAAAGAATAGTTTAATAAACTCTTTTGTTTTATTTTGTTCAAAGCTATTTATAACATTTTGTAGTAAAGTTAACTTATCATTATTTGTTATATTAGCAGGAGGAATAATCATATTTAAATGATTTTCTATTAAAAATGGTCTAGCCATATTATGAACTAAAGCATATTTAAAGTTATATGCGGCGTTTCCATTGCCTCTATTTACAACAATAATAGGATCTATAATACCCTCAGCATTAATATATTGTTTTTTTTCATTATTTTTAAAATTAGTAAGATTAATTGTATTATTATTAGTAACATTTGTATTATATAATAGTACTGTGTCATTTTCATTATTTGTTAATAAATCTTTTTTTTCATTCCAAACTACAGTACCAGTTTTTACAGTAATTCCAATATCTCGAAGTGTAGTAGCGCCAATAAAATATGATTTAAGCTTAGTAGCATCATCTGTAAATATAAAGTTTCCATTTATTCTAACAGCATATTGACCAAATGATTCTTCTAGTAACCTTTCTTTATTGGGAGCCACAGATATTCGCTTAAGAATTAAACCAAATGTTGCTTGTTCAGTATCTAAAAATTGATTATATTTTCCATAATCATCTATTTTTAAAATATCGCAAGTAGATACAATATAATTACGAATTTCACTATAATAAATAGAATTAAAGAAACTTTTTGGTACTACAAATGCTAAAATGCCTCCAATTTTAAGCATTGAAAGTGAATGTAATATAAAGAGACCAAACATATTTGGACGCCCACTAATGTATTCGCTATATTCGACAGGTACATCATCTTTTTTACATACTACAAATGGAGGGTTGCCTATAATAAGATCATATTCATTACCATTATCTACTTTATAATTTAAAAAGTTTTTATTATAAATATAAACATCATTGTTTTCAAATGTTAGATTTTTAATTTCATTATAAATAATAGAGTTATATTCAATACAGTCAATTCTAGAATTAATAAGAGAATTACATAGCTTAGTTACAATTTCACAACTACCACAAGAAGGCTCTAAAACTGTTTCAAAGTGGTCTTGTTCTGTAAAAACAGCTTTGAGTAAATTTTCAACAATAATTTTTGGGGTAAAGAAAATACCTTCTTTTTGTTTAGTAGCCTTGGGTATTTTTTTTGTTAGTTCAATAGATGTTGAAGAGAATTGTTTTATTTCTGTCATATTATAAGTTAATTGATAATAATTATTAGATATATTAATATATAAAATACTATTTATATTATTTAATTAAATAAATAAATCAATTTTATTTAATTAAATAACAAATAAAAAATAAAAAATTGAAATACTTTTTAATTCTTACTTTATAACTAGTAATATTACTTACACATATAATTTAACAATCATGATTGGCCTAACTATTAACTTTATTTATGGTTATGATTTTTACACTGCTTGTATTAATCGCGGTGATGGTTATCCTAGTCGTTACATAGCTCCTTATGAACAACGCGTACATGTTAAAAATGTATTTAAAACAAAAGTATTTGAAAATGAAGAAAATGCTATTACATGGATTATAACTGAACTTGATGAATTTAGATACGCTATACCACATAATTTAAAAAAAAATAGCACTAATTTTACTCTTAAAAGATTTATTCAATTATTATTTTATGAATGGAATGACGAATTTATGCGTGATATAGAAGGTTCTTATAGTGAGAGTCAAATTATTATATTTAATCCAAGTATATTAGATAACGACAATTTTATTATTAATAGTAAAAATTATAGAAATATTAATAGAAATAATGATAGTGATAATGATAATGATAATGATAGTGATAATGATAGTGGTAATGATAGTGATTAATAATAAATAATACTAAATAAAAAAGTTATTAAAAATTTTGTTGATGTACACGATTTTTAGGACCAACATAAGTTTTTACACCATTAATGTATTTATGCTGATTTTCCCAAGTTGCTTCTAAATGTTTCCATTGTTTAATATTAGTCTTTTTTGGTGTTTTAAATTTAAATCCAACATCTATCATTTGATTATTACAATTATAACATATACGCCCAGTTTCAACTCGTTTTGGTAAATTATTATTTTCATTATCATTTATTTTTGGCTTTTTTCTTATAGTTCTAAAATATTTATGAGTTAAATTACTATTACATATTTGCTTTTTAGTTCCCAATAAAAAAGAGTCATTTTTAACACCATTTTGAACTCGGCAATTCCAACAAACATAATTTTCATACCACCAACTTTGAGGATTTCCTTTTACTTCTCTATCACAATAAAAACACATTATAATACAGTTATCTAATTTTATAAAGAATTTTACGAATAAACTTAAATAAACTTAACTTTATGGTCATTTAAATATGTAACTACTATTTCATATCCACTACTAAGTGTGTCTTCTCTTTTAGACCAAATCATTTTACCATCATCATCTACTATATTTGCATACTTATGTATCTTTGTTAAGTCAAGCTCTTTTACATTTTTAAACTTAACTAATGCTGATAAAAATATATTAAAATATTCCACATTTTCTAATAATAAACTATTTTCTACATTATTAGAAATAATTGACTTTAACAAATTGTCCGTTCCTTTGTAAACTAACAAAGGTGTATAATAGTATGTACCTGTCATTACAAACTGATTTGAATTATTAAAAGTCTTTAACTTCTTGCTAATATCTTTTATAGATTTTTCTAATTCTTCCATTTCTTTTTTGTTAGTTTCTTTATATTTTTCAACCTGTAAATTAAAGGATATTAATTTATTTGATAACAATATTAAATCTTCATTAAAAGTTGACAAATTATTTGCTTCTACTTCTTGTTTTAGCTTAGCAATCTTATCATAAATATTAGTCGTATTCATTTTTATTGTTAGTTCCATATCTTCTATCTTCTTTTTTAATGCTTTATTTGCTTCATATAAACTATTTATACAAAACATATAAATAACTATTACTATAATTAATAGTGTATAATAGTCATAGTTAATAGAACTATTATTATGGTTGTTAGTTGCCGGAATAAACATCTTTTATTAGTGTAATGGTTTAAAACTTATATTATTTTAATATAAGGACTTATAACTAACAAAAAAGAATTTATTTCAATTTTTTTATATATCTATATCTATATCTATATCTATTTTTACATCTTTGTTAGTTTATAGTATAAACTATTCAATATTTATTTCTATAATATCAACATTTACATTAATATCTTCATTGCCACAAAATTCAGGAAAATCTAAGCTACCATAATCTAAATAATCAGAATAACCGCTAGTAGTTAGTCCTTTATTTCCAAAAAATACTAAACATAAATATTCATTTGTTTCTTTAATGTAAGCAACTTCTATAATATTATCATTATAGCAATTTTTAAATAAATAGTATTTATATTCTTCACATTTATTAATGTTTTTATCGCCCCAAGTAATCATACCTTCACCAATTAATTTATAATTACTAGAAAGTTTTTTTAATCCATTAATATACTCTTCAACTTCACCTTCTTCGTCAGTAAACGATAAGTTATAATATTTACCAATAGTTAATAATTGCGTCATTATATAAAACTTATATTATTTTAATATAAGGACTTATAACTAACAAAAAATATTTCTTTCAATTTTATTTGTTATTAAATATTACAAAATCTATTTACTTTATTCACAATCACTTTCACAATCACTTTCACAATTATTATCTAAGTTTTGATATTCTATTACTAATTTATATTGTTCCTTACATCTATCATTGTAGTTCTTTAAAAATTCTACTAATTCTATATATTTATTATTATTTTTAGACTCTATAATTCGATTATGTAATACACAACGTAGTAAGCTATCAGATATATTGCTATTATCTAACAACCATTTAATAGGTTCTACTAATCCATTAGTACTAGCTATTAAAAATGCCTTTTCTTCAAAATATTCTCTATTGATATTTATATTTGGAAGTGATAATAACCAATTTAAAGTTTTCATGTGACCATTTCCACAAGCTTGAATACATGCAGACATAATATATCTATCATCTATTTTACCGCCTATAGCTAAGTAATTTTTTGCCCCACGAAGAAAACCTCTTCCGCAATCTGAAGCGAAAAACCAACCAATAGTAATTAATAATTCAGGATTTTTTTCTAACAACTCTTTTGCCTTTTCAATTTCATTATTTTTACGTAAAAGGCATAATTCGCTATTAAGTTCTTTGCTTGCGGTAATAAGAGGTAAAGGATCACAGCTAATCATTTGGTTAATTATCTTTGGTTTATAATTTATATTATATTAATAATGTAAGGACTTATAGTTACTGTAATAAAAAACAATTCAATTTTTTTTTTAAATATATTATACAAATTAGTATTTAAAAACAATTTAATAATAAAAAACAAACATTCTTTTAGATATGTCAAACAAAGTAAACGAAGTAAATGAAAAATTAGATAAAGTAAAAGTTATAATGAATGATAATATAGATTTAGCATTACAAAACTGTACAAAATTAGAAACAATGGAATTAAAATCAGAAGAATTACTTCAACAAGCAGGTGTTTTTAAAAAAAGTGCAAAAGATATAAGAAATAAACTATGGTGGAAAAATATGCGATCTAAGTTAATAATTGCTACTGTAGTGTTTATAATTATTGGAATAATAACTGCTATTTTTGTTGTATACACTAAACAAAAATAATATAATAATTAAATAACTATTTTAAAACAATTTAATAATTAATAAAAATGCCATTTAGTCAAGGAAAAAAGAACAAATATTTTATAAATGCTGGGTTACTTAATTCTGCTTTAATTAAAACCAAATTGTTACCAATGGCGTATTATGATATTGATAGCAAACAAATTGTTGTTTCAGCAGAAAAAATTGTTTATTTAAAAGACTTTTTTAATGAAATACACGATTTTACAGAGAAATATAATTTGTTAGTTAAGATGATTTCAGACATATCAAAACAATTGTTTATTTTTAATGACAACAATATTTATTTAATTGGAGTAGACTTTAATGACATTATTGTTATAGATAATAGCATTTTTGTAATACATAATGATAAAATTTGTAATAAAGGTAACAAATTGTTAGTTCCATTTAAAAAACCACTATTTTGTAGCCCATCTGTTTTAGAAATTAATAAGTTACCTTCTATTATTAGTATTAATGATGCTTATTATAGTTTAGCATTGTTAACAATTTACTTCTTACAAAATGAAACTAACAAAACCACTGATTACAATAATATTAGCACAATTAAAGGAACTAAAATGTATTACTTTTTAGAAAGAGCAATTAATCACGGAATATTACTTTATATTTAATTTGTTAGTTATAATAGAATATTAAATTATAATAATCTAATATTATATTAAGAGTTATGTCATTAGCTACCTTTAAAAAGAAATCAACTAACAAATATTCAACTGCCACTAAGCGTTCTGGTAAGCCACCTGGTGCCTATTGGCTACCACAAGGTCCCTTTGGATCACCAAATACAGTTGCTTCTACTATGCTTGTTGATGGATATTCCAATTATGGTCCTGTAGGTTTTTCCATTAATGGTCCACATCGCACCATTCCAGTAGGAAAGTCAATGAAGTTTAGTCAACAAGGCACACGATTTAGAGGACAATACCCTATTGGATATGGTGGCACAAATGGACGCTATTTTGAAGCCCAACCTGTCTACAATGCTGGCGAAGGTATTATTACCGTTACTGGTAACCAATGGGAGTTTAATAAACCTAGTGTGCTTTCAACATATGGTATGTTACGTAATAGATTTAGATGGGCGTATAATGGACAATATCCTAATTATTGGGTTCAACCAAATTACACTGGAGACCAGACTGATAGTGGTAGTCAAGGGTTATATATTCATAACAAATCTGTTGCTAATGATTGCCATGTTGATGTTAATAATGTAGCTAAATATGAAGGGCATATTGTTAATTGCAGTGGCACATTGTGTAAACGCACACCAGCACACGGTTATAAGATGTCTATTCAACAACAAAATGCTCCTTATACTAAGACACTTTATCAGCCACAAACTTCTAGCCAACATACCTTACGCGTACAGCGTCAATGTATTGACCAAAAACCTTGGCAGAAGCCCTTCCCTTTTGCCCGACGCGGAGCTACTTCATTGGCTGTTGGCGGCACATCCGTTAACAATGTTAGTGCTGCCTGTAACAATAGCAATTATGATGTTGTTCCACCTGCTTGGTATTTGGCTGAACCCGCAACTACTCAATAAAATTGAATTATAAATAAGTTACTACTAGATAAATAAGATATAAATTATATTATATTTTATTAATTATAAAAAATGGAAAAGTCAATTATAGAGACACATAAAGAAATGTTGTTAGTTATACCAGAAGACCAAATAGAGCTAATAAATAGTTTAAATCAATTTATTTATTCAGTTCGCAATTATTCACAAGAAAGCTTAAAAAGTAAGTTACTATATATAAGATATTTATATAAGATGTTAGATTATATACCAAACAGACCATTAGTAAATTCAGACCCAACTTGGATGTGGAATTGTCAGGCAGTATTTAGTGGTTCTAAAATATATTAAATTAAAATTGCTTAAAAATATGTTGTTAAATTTAATAAAATGGAAGAAGAAGAAACTAACATAAAACAAGATTTATTAAATAAAAATGATAAAGCCAAAATAAAGGCAAATTGTTGTGTTATTATTTGTGAAATATTAGTAGGTATATTATGTTTTTGTAAATAAGTTGTTTAAATTGCTTTTTAAATAATACTTTTATTACATTAAAAAAACTACTTAAAGACAACATTAGTATAAATAGTAGCCACCCTATAATAAATAAAGATGTCAAAAGAAGAAGCAAAACAAATAGCCAATTTAACAAAACAAAATGAAGGTATGGAAGCCTCATTTAAAACTAAAGGTATTCCATTTGTAAAGCTATCTATTGATAGTGTAGATCCAGAAACAGAGCTTTTAATGTTACAAAATTATAATAAATATTTAAAGGAAATTTCATTAGCTAATAGACCTGTTAAAGTAAAGGAAGAAAAACCACCTGTAAAAGAACATATAAAGGTAGAAAAGATAGAAGAAGATGATGATGATCCTATTGCTTCGCATAAAGAAGCAAAACCAGTTTTTTCTACCATTACCAATATGGAAGATATTAAACGTGCTTTTTTTAGCAAAGATTATGACACTTTTAACACATTAGTAAGACAGCAACCTTTTAAGTACTATAAAGCTAATTATAAATACGCTGACGATAATAATGGAAAACCCGCATTTGTAGCTAAGAATTTATTGCGCGGTTTTGTTCAAAATTTAGATGATTATCGTAAGTATTTAATGGTATGTTTTAGATGTATTCTTACTAATCAAGAAACAAATTGTTACAAATATCCTTCATATTGGATTGTTAATTCAAATGATGATCTTAAATCTATTTTAGGATCATTATATGATGATTTTGAATTTATTGATATTACAAGTCAAGAAGAAAGGATTACAACTATGCTAAAACGAATGGAAAAAAATGAAGATGAAAATGATACTGCTTTAGTTGGCGAAGCATATTTACATTAAAAAGGTTTAAAGTCTATGTCTGCGACCTAAATATCCAGCGGCACTTGTACCTACCATTCCGTAAGCCGAATGTGGCTTATATATAAAATTTTTGCTTGATGTATAACACAATGTATTAGAACATCCATTATACATTTTGTTATATGGTAAGGCAGTTGTATCAAACATTGTTAAATAATTAGTAGCTCTATTATATCTATTTGATGGAGTAGCTATACTGGAATTCATATTTACATTCATACTTACACTCATTGTATTTATAATGAAATAATATTATATTATTTTTTCATTATAAATTATTAAAATACTTATTTTTATATTCACTTCGTTCTACTTACCGCAGCCACATCCACCACCAGCCTTAGGTGCATATACTCTACCAATCATTGGACTTGATAAGTTAACACCACGACCACCTAAAGTAGCAGTTGAAACACTAGGAGCCGAAATTGACTTAGTTCCGATAGGATTTGCTGGTCTAATCATTTGTTTATTATTAAAATTCATTAAAAGTCTCATCTTAATATAATATAATATAAAATACAAATATTTTATTTCTCTAAATAATTACATTTGTTTATTTTATAGTCCAGTAATATTTACTATTTGGCCTGCCAAATTACACGCTTGTAATACACCCTCTACATAGAACTTATCTAATGGTTTACTACCACTAGCGTCTTGACCGCAGTAGCAATCAAAATATATCTTAATTTGACTTCTAGTTAGTCCATTTTCTACAAAGTTATCACTAACAAATCTAACATTATATGTTCCATCTACATTAATAGCAATAATAGTAGCTTTATAATAATTTTCATCGCTAAATCTAAGAGCCCATACATAGTCGCCAACTTGAAACTGAAATTGAACATTTAATATATCAAATTGCTCTCTATCTATATAGAGTTTATCTTCTAATGCTTTGTTAACAGTTGCATCTTTAGATGCATAGCAGTTACATCCATTTACAATGCCAAGTTTCATTTGTTTGTTACCATATACAGGGTCGGCATTATTGAAGGGAATTGGTAGGCCAAATGTAGGTGGAATTAAACCGCGTTTTAACGGTTTCTTTCCTTTTAATCTATTTAAATAACGGTCATACGAGTTATGCTTTATGTCTACACCAGTGCCACCAGGAGACATAGCACCAGGACGATTACGCACAATTGTGCGCTTTGTAGAGTTGCCACCATATGCGGAACCAGATGAAGTAACAACCTTTTGTATATGTGGCTCTCTACGGTCACTCATTTGATTCCAATTGACACCAGGTGCTACAGGATAAACAGCACCATTAATATCTACATATTGATATTGTGTTAAAGGAGGCTGATAAGTTGATAAAGCACCTAAATTCATTGTAAAAAGACTTTGTGGAACTCTAACTGTTTTTTGAATAAGTTTTTGAATTTGATATTGTGTTGCTGGCGAATTACTTGTTAAATCTGTATTACAATTGCGACATCTATAAACTTCATTACTAGGCTTACTATTATTAATATTATTTATAAATTCTTGTGACATATATTATACTATATTATTGTATTATTTTAAAAAATTGAAATAAATTATTAAATTATTATTATTTTTAATTAGTAATATAAACTAACAAACAATTTAAACAATGGTTATTAAAACACGTTATACTGTAAGCGATGAAATGTTAGAATTTTGTCAACTGGATAAAGGAACTGTAATGTTTAAATTTAACTGGATGTGTAAAATAGGTAATGCAATTAGTTTATATATTAAATATTATTTAATAAATAATGATTTATATGGACAATATAATTATAAACCTGATGAAAAACTTATTAAATTATTAAAGCTAGAAGAAAAAGATATAACAATTTTAAGTATTTTTGGTGTAAATAAGTTAATTAAATATTTTGAACAACATTATATTAAAGTTGATGAAGTAGAAGTAAAAGAAGAAACAGTAGTAGAAGAAGAAATTGATGAAGTAGAAGAAGAAACAGATATATTAAAAATATATGTTATTTATCATATTGAGATAGAGAATATTACTATATTTACACCTAACAAAGATAAAATAAGATATCTTATAGAAAGTCAAGCTAAAAAATATGATTGTTTAGAAACTGATTTTAAGGTAAGAGAATTAATAGAAGAAACTGATTTTGATCATTCATTTAATTAAAAAATTGAAAAAAAAATTTATAAGTTCTTTTTTTAACTAATAAAACTATTTATATTACGTTTTACAATGTCAACATTAATTACAAATAATAATTGTTGTGCTACTTGTGGCAAGCAATATAGTCGCAAATCGTCGTTGGATAGACACGTTATTATGTGTAACTTTTTATCTAAGTCTAAGCGTGAGAGACAAATAGAAGAAGAAGAAAATACAGAGTTACCATCACATACGCAATTAGTTAAAATAGTTCAAGAATTGGCTTATAAATGTGATACTATGGAAAAAGAAATGAATGTAATGCGCAAATGGATTGATAAGAAAAAGAAGAAAATTAACATTATTAATTGGTTAAATACTAATCATGTTAATATGTGTGAAATTGATTTTACAACTTGGTTTAAAGAATTAGATCTTTCCAATAGTGAATATATAGAATTACTATTTACACATAATATATTTCAAGTTTTACATACTATTTTTGAACAAGTAATAGATAATAACTCGCCAATTAAATGCTTTTCACAAAAAGCACACATATTTTATATATTTACTACAAATTTTAGTGAAGAAAATGAACTACAAGAACAATATATATGGCGACAAATGAGTTGCGATGATTGGATACCTTTATTACGAACAATTCAAAAAAAGTTATTAGGTTGTATTAGCAAATGGCGTGAGGCAAATCTTGAAAGATTAAAAAATAATGATAAACTATCTGAGCTATATAATAAGGCAATTATAAAAGTAACAAATATACCAGTTATTAATACAGATAGCGGTATGAGCAAAGTGCGCGGTGCATTATATAACCAAATAAAAACTGATTTGAAAGCAGTGCTAGAATATGAGTTTGAATTTTAAATTATAAATAAGTTTCAACTCTTTCACCCTTAGCATTGTAAACCCAAATTTCATATTTATATCCTAAATCTTTTCCTGCTTGTTGCTTTAAAAATATATTATCTTTTTTTATATTTATTGTCCAAGTAGATTTAACTTCAATACATCTATTTTGACTTGGAATAAATATATCTACATAGTGTCTATGTTTTATATTTTGTTCATCTGTATACCAAATTTTTGGTACATTTTTAGCTCCAGTTACAATATCATCTTCATTAATTAATTCTTTTTGTAACAATTCATCTAAAGCAAGTGGTTCATAACCTTGACACTTTATAATTTTACCTGATGATAAATTATATTCTTTTAATTTATATGAATTTTTAATAATTTTATCCATTATTTCAGAACATTGTGTTACATATTTTACTCCATAATTTTTTAAATTTGTTTCTTGTGCTTTTAATTGAAGTTCTTTAGATTGCATTGGATTTTCAACACCAAATTTTTTTATATTTGTTTCTTTAATTTGTTCTTTTATTTCTTCAGATTTAAATGGATTGTCAACACCATAATTATTAATATATGATTGTTTAATTTTTTCTTGAGTTTCAAGTGAATAAAAAGAACATTCTACACCAAAATTTTTAAAACAAGTTTCTTTTTTCTTTTCTTTAATCTCATTATTTTGAGATACATTATCTACTCCATATTTTAATTTTATAGTTTTATTACTTTTTTCTCTAACTTCTTTTGATTGTAAAGCACATGGAACACCAAATTTTTTTATATTTGTTTCTTTAACTTTTTCTTTAATTTCTTTAGCTTGTGAAGCATATTCAACTCCATAACGTTTAAAAGTTGTTTCTTTTAATTTAATATAACCATTTTTTCTAGCACACTTTTTACAATAAGCTCCTGATTCTAATATATATCTAAAAACTTTATTAATAAATGTTTTACATTGACTTGTTAAACACTTACAATAAATTTTAGAATGAATAGTAATTGTTTCATTACTATAATCTTTTAATAGTTCTATATTATTTTGATTACAATAATTTTGTAAATATTTAAAATTATATCTAATTTTATTCATTTTAGTAGATATAATTATATATTAAGTTGTTTTTAAATTGTTTATTTAAACAGTAATAAAAGAGTTCATCATTCCAATTCCACAAATTCCTGCATCATTTGTAGAGTCACTTCTCGCAATTTTAACATAGCCTCCGAGCCCCCATTGGGAAGACCAGCTATTTTTAACATTCCAATATTTTTGACCATTTTCCTCACCATAACCTACAATTAGAATTCCATGGTCTAAATTTTGCGTGCAAGATGTACTAGTAATGACACCAGAACTGTAGTGCTGAAAAACAGGCTGATCTGCTTGAACAGCAGTACTAACAGGTTGCTTAGCAACTGCCGCTTTTAAAGATAATTGATCATTAGCCTTTACATCATAACAAGTAGAAGCATGAACTACTGGTGAGCATTTTTTACAAGTTCCAGCAGTTTTAGTAACACCTGCAGTATAGGGATATTCTTGATTACTACATTGACCATTTTCAATAATATATTTAAAAGCCCCATCCATTTGACCCCCATTACAAGCCATACCACCATAACGAGCAGGAACACAATCTACTAATTCTTCTTCAGATAAGTCAATAAGTTGACCTTTTGCAATAGCCCAAGCACCTTCCATACAACCAGTTGATGAAAAAGTCCAACAAGAACCGCACTGTCCTTGATCTTTAACCGACGTAACTGCACCTTTAGCTACCCAATCAATAGAAGCAGGAGCACCAGCAGCATTAGAACTAAAGGGTTGACAACCAAATGAGCCTACTGGTTTTTGAAAGCGTTGAACATAAGATTTAAATTCATCATTAGTCATATCTGTAAACTGATTAACACCAAGAGTAAAAGTTTGATTAGAAAGACTATTATGCTCTCTAATAAAGCGTAAATTATCTCTAAATACGGCAAATCTGTCTCTCATCTCTTCAAAAGTCTCATACTTCTTCATAAATTTTTCCTTAAAGTCGTTAAACTGAGTCCATTCATCATTAGAACCACGAAGACTTTGTTGAGCACTACTAGTAGTAGCAAAAAATAAAGCAATAAAAGTAAGAATATATAGCATTTTCCTTTTTAATACTATATAATAAAATATTTCTATATCATTTTTTACTAAATATTTATTAGAAATAATTATATAAAAAATGTATTTTATGTAGGGTAACATAATTATTATTTGGTAATAGAATTTTGAGCTTTTAATCTTTCTAATCTAGATGAAGCTTTTGTTTTATTAATAAGATTTTTTAATTCCTCTCTTTCTTTTTCTACCTGTTTTCTTTTAAGTTCTCTTTCTTCTAATACTTTTAATTCTTCTTCTGTTGGATTATCTTGTTTTCTAACAAGTTCAACAAAATAATTTAAACTTGGTGGAATTTTTAAATTTTCTTGTTGAAATTTTCTAACTAAATTAGTACCACTAATTTTATGTGTTCTACCTTCATCATCATCCACATATTTAATATAAAAAATACCTTGTGCATGTAAATATCCACTATCTTCAAAAGTAAATTTTTTTGTATATTCATACTCTTCTTCTTCTTTTGTTACACTTTTTTCATTCTTCATTATTAAATTTTGATTTTCTAACATTATTTTAGCGTTTGAATCAGTAACTATATTAGTTGATCTTATCATTTTAATTAATAATAATAACTTGTATTTATGTTATTATTTTAATAATTTATTTATTACAAATTAAACTTTTCAATAAACTCATTTGGTGTCATAATTGGCACACCTAATTTGCGAGCTGTTTCTGCCTTACTAGTGTCTTCATCCTTTGACTTTACCAATACAACAAACGTATTTTTACTTACACTTGAACCTTCAACTGCCCCAACTTTTTTAATTAACTCGGAAATATTTTTGTCTCTAAAACCTGTTAACACAATTGACTTCGCATATAAAGGATTAGTTGTATCTATTGCTTCAGCCTTTTTACCTGTTTCATTTTCATCTTCATACAACTTGTCTTCCTGACCAATATCATTTAAGAAATCAACAAATGCTGGTATTCTTTCTACAAATGCTTCTGCTGTCTTAGTAGCCATTCCCTTAATTGCCGCCACTTCTTTAACTTTAACATCATCATCATCACTTGATAAAAGTATGTAAGGTAACTCCTTCATAATTAATTCAATCTTTTTTGAACTAAAACCTCTGCCAAATATATTAGAAGCTGACATAAGCAATGTTAAAGAAGCCTCATCTACTTTTTCTTGAATGCCATTATGTAGCTTCGTAGCCATCTTTTCTTTAAATCCGTCTACTGATAAATAGTCATTAATATCCATATTAATAATCTTTGCTACACTATCAAAGCCAGCTTGGATAATACGGGCTACATTACCTGCTCCTAAGCCTTCAACACCAATACCCTTAAAGAATGCTGTAATATTCTTTTCTAAGACAATTGGGTCACTTTCGGCATCTTCTAACATAATATCTACGTGTGTGTCGTTCCACTTATAAGGAACATTAGGCATTTTAGCCTGAGTAGCAGGTTGTGTTACACCAACAATATGTGGAATTACATCACCACTTCTAATAAGTCTAATAAGAGCACCAATACCAATTTTATTGTCGTAAATGTAGGCACCATTAAAACCAGTAGCATATTCAATGGTAACACCTCCTAACTTAATTGGTGAAATTTGAACACGTGGCTTTAAATATCCGTCCTTACTTGGTGTCCAAATAACGTCAGTTACCATTGCCTCTGCTACTTGATCAGATAATATCATTTTAAATGCGAAGGCATATGGAGGATTACCTGATACACGCTTATAAACCTTATCATCGGTTACAATAATGCCGTCAATTTCATATTTATATGTGCTACGTAAGTCTACTAATAGTTTTGATAAAGTTTCATTACTAATACTATCAGCTAATTCATATTTGACAACCTCAAAACCATAATCAGTAAGCATTTTTAGCTGTTCGCTTGGTTTTATACTAGGCTTAATTAGTTCATAAGAAACAAAATGAATATCCTTAATTTTCTCATCTAAATGCTTATGATTAATAACACCGGCAACTAGGTTTCTTGGATTGGCAAATGAATTGCTATACTTAGTTTCAAAGTCCTTCTTAGACATAATAAATTCACCTCTAACTACAATACCTTTTTCCCTAGGAAGATGTAGGTAAGGAATCAAATATGACACATCTTGGCCTACAATTCCGTCGCCACGTGTATATAACTTTGGTTCCGCACCTTCAGTAGTGTAGAGGCCACTAACGCCATCAATTTTACAAGATAAAACATATGGTCCACTGTATTTCTTTTCCCAATTATCTAGTGCGTTTGTATCAGGCTTAATTTTATCCATAGACCACATTTCATAAGGCAATTTTACCTTATTACGTTCAACTTCGGCACCGACTTCAAAAATGTCTTCATTGGCGGGGTATTTGTTAGAAATAAAGTCTTTAATAACATCAAACTCATTATCGGTAAGAATTGGAGTGGAATTATAATAAAGCTTATTAGCACGCTTAATAATAGCTACTAATTTGTATTCGGGTAAATGCTCTAAAACCTTAATACCTTCTTTTTGAAAAGCACGCATTAACTCGTCGGATTCTAGCGAAGCATCACTGGCCGAAGTGCCAGCTTCACCTTGTAAAACAGTAGAACTAGCAGTTAATTCTTCTTCAACTAGTTCTATAGTTGGTTTAGCTTTTTTAACAGGTACAATAATTTCTTCTTCATCTTCTTCTTCAATAAGTTCTACTGTTTTTTGACTTACATTAGATGTAGGTATAACATCACGCGCATCCCGACGCATAGTAGGCTCAATATATTGAAGCCCAAGGAAGTCAAATATAGACTTTTCGGTAGGAAATTGTTGCTGGACAAGTGGTCCTTTCTTTTTGTTAACCAACTTATAAATACCGTGTTCATTAAATGTATAACCTAAATTAAGAGCATGCTGACGCATTACAGTATTAAATATTTTGGAACCAGTGAAATATAATATAGCAAAGGCAAATTCATTAGGAGGTGTGTATAAGAAATCAACACGACGATATGAATCAGATGAAGGAATTTTGGCAATAACTAGACATTTACTGGGTCCACTTGCTAAGACTTCAATAATAATTTTTTCAGTAAGCAATTTTTGAACAAATGTTCTAAAAACAACAGGTTGTTCAGCAGTAACAATAACATCAATATCACCAGATGTTTGAGCACCACGTCTATAAGAACCAACAATTTCATATTTGGCACCTTTTACTACAGGAAAGTAAGATTCAAAAATTTCATTATACTCTTCAATTTCTGCGCGAGGAATGCGTTTAATAATATCACTATGATATTTAAGACCAACTTTTTGAATATCATTTAGTAGTTCTTGACTAGATTCCAAGTCAGCAATGCTGGTAATACCAGCTTCAACTAACTTTTCGGCATTTTTAGGTCCAATGCCATAAATTTCACTTAAAATAGTAACAGGATTATTTTTTTCCTTTTCTAATACACGTAAAGTGCCAGTTTCAACAAATTCGTTTAGTTTTTCCATAATAGTAGGTCCAATATTAGGTAATCCTTTTAACTGATCTGTGCTAGTAATGTCACCCTTGTAAGCCATAATTGTTTCTTGGGCTTTTTGATATGCTCTGGCTCTAAATGGTTCACCTTGCTTTAACATAATAGTGTTAAGCTGCTCCATTAGGTCAATAAATTTTTCGTTATATCTGTTAACTTCGGTCATTTTACTTATAGTTTTACTTATACTGCTAGTATCCAATTGAATATTAGTATGAATAGGAGTTATAGATAAATTTTGTTCAATTTTTTCTGTATTTAAGTCTTCATCAATAATTAATATTGGTTTATTTTTAACACGGCGTTTTCCAATAATATTTTTCTTTTTTAAAGTTACATTGTTTTTATTCTTTTGTTTAACAATGATTTCAACTTCATCTTCTTCATCATCTGGTTCTATTAGTAATAATGGTGTTTTGTTTTTTTTACTCATATAATATTGATATAATATTATATAATAAATTGTGTTTATTATTTTTATAATTTATAAATTATTTTTATTTTTATTTTTATTTTTGAGAAAATTTAAATAACTTATTTAGATCACTTGGTCTATCAGACATGCCAATATTTGAAGTAGGAATTTTTATTTGTTTTGATTTAATTTGTTGAATATGCCTTTTTTTAAGCAAATCATTTAACAACATTTTTTTGTATTCTTCTATAGTTTTAGGTCGTCTTATGCCGTCATCAGTAGATTTATCTAATTCATTTTTGAAATATTTATTATAAATATAACTATTACGATTTATATTATTATTAATAATATCAGTAGTTTTGTTAGTATTATTATTAATATTATTACTGATATTTTTTATAGTAGTTGTACTAACATTTTTTATAGTAGTAGTAGTATTTGTATTATTTTTTGGAATTAAATAAACTTGTTCTTCTTCTACATCAGTATACATTCCCATATTATTTAGAATATCATCATAACTAATTTTTTTTTCAACAGGTTGTTGAACTAAACGTTGTCTTTTGGCATATATTTTAGGTATAGTTTTAATTGGACTTGGTATGTTAACATCAATATTGTTTAGTTCTTCTAATAACTTATCATTGTTAGAAATATTCATTTAATATTAATAATATAAATTATTTTTAAAAATTAAAATAAACTAACAAAATTAAAAATAAAAAATTATTTGTTAGTATAATATATGGATAATAAACCTAATAGATTCATTAAAAGTTATGGTGTTAGTAATAACTTTGTTAAAAAATCTAATAATAAAGATGAAATATTTATAAATAAAGTAAAATGGATTGGAAAATATGATGGTAAAAAGGCTGATATTGATTTAGATATTAATAATAATGGTGAAAAAAAACATTATGATATTGAGCTAAATAATGAACAAATAAAAGACTTATTAAATATGCATTCAGTTAATAAGCCGCTGGAAGATAGATTATTAGAAGATTATTTAACTGAAACTAAATCACCAGTGGTTGAAGAATTAATTAGTTATAAAATGCCTACATCAGTTTCAGCTTCTTTACAACGTAAAAAGTCTAGTAGCAGTAGTAAAAGCAAAAGCAGAAGTAGTAGAAGTTCTAGTAAACGTAGCAAAAGTAGTTCTAGTAGACGTTTAACAACAAATGTTTCTAGACTACGAACAAGTATTTCACATTCTCGGGGAAGTTTAAATAAAGGTAAAAGTAAAAGCAGAAAAAGTAGAAGTTAAAATAACAAAATAATTATAATTTATATATTTAATTAAATATATATATTAAATGGCATTTAGAAAATATGGTGGAATAAATTTTTCAGGAACAAGTAACATTGTTCGTAATAATTATTCTAATAGTAATAATTTAAGTATAAGTACGCAATCTGGACAACAAAATTCAAAAGAAGTATTTCAAAGTCATATTGATATGGCAGGTAATTCGCTATTAAATATTGGTTGTATTTATTTTAAAAGTGGTGGTAGTTTATGTGTTTCAGGATTACAAGGAATAACTGGTCCTGATGGTATTACAGGGCCACAAGGATTAGTAGGTAATCAAGGATCTATTGGAAATACAGGACCTGTTGGTAATACTGGACCTGTTGGTAATACTGGACCTGTTGGTAATCAAGGACCTGTTGGTAATACTGGACCTGTTGGTAATACTGGACCTGTTGGTAATCAAGGACCTGTTGGTAATACTGGACCTGTTGGTAATACTGGACCTGTTGGTAATACTGGACCTGTTGGTAATACTGGACCTGTTGGTAATACTGGACCTG
>JACCDP010024517.1_pt1 | contig 33460 bp, 25 predicted proteins | sample 7445841 | NCBI WGS metagenome assembly JACCDP01 (sample SAMN15323441, study PRJNA562643) | freshwater metagenome | isolation source: river surface water | place: USA:Blue River Watershed | collected 2017-08-17 | reverse complement strand
GGACCACCTTGGGGTGATGCTCCACCACATAAAGCAATCGAATCGGTTCGTGAATCTCCACCATTTGGGAAGGCAGGCCTGGCCTCAAATCACCATCCACCCCGTTATTGACCGCAAAAAGCCCTACGACATTGTGGGGCAATTTGGTCCCGGCACCCAACCGATGCGAATCAACCCTCGAAAAATAGTATTCCAAGTTAATGCCACCGCATACAGGGATGGCCGCCGACAAAATGGATAAGAGATATTGGCCATCCAAATCCTGCCGGTAATCATAATTGTTAATAAAAGGTCGTTTATCCCAATGAAGACCTCGATACAATCGAGATGAACCAATCAAAACCAGGGCGTTATCGGTATGATTCCATTCCGGTCTTGGCTCGTAAAAGGCATAGGCCCTTTGGCGTATCGCCTCAATTTTTTTTGAATCGGACCAAGCAGGATTAATGTTATCAAAACGAGCGGTTCGTTCCAGTTTGTTCATACGCAAGGCCTCTTGAAATCTTTGGACAAACACAAGATGTTTCTCCCAGGTATCCGGGTCTTGGAGGGTCGCTGTATCGTAGAAAACCACCTTATCCAACGTGTTATCGTGCAAACCCGCCACAAAGCGCGTTGCCTCAGGAACTTGAATTCCATACCCCTCTTCCAAGAGTTGCCGAACATCCGATCGATTGGCCATCATGGCCAGAATTCGGGCATTCACAGAACCGGGACGACCGCAGCAGGCCCCACAATCATAACCCGCATAATAAGGATTGTTTACCGATGAGGCCCCATGGCCTATCACATAGACCAAAGGGGCAAAAGGACTGGTCAAGCCGATGCTTTTGAGGGTTTGTGCGACCCTTGCGGCCATTTCTTCGACCGAAAATCCTCGTTGAAGACCTTGGAAATACTCTCCTTTGAATTCTATTTCCAATAAAGAGTCTGCATCCATATGCGCCCCCGAATCGGACATCACCGGGGTCGGGGAGGGCCTAATCAGATTTGAAATCAACCTGGCAGTGGATCTTAGACTCAAAAGTCCGGAGCTCAGCATTCCCCGTAACAACGATTGCCGGTGCGATTCCATGGAATAGTCCCGGGCTGCACGCGTTTTGCGTTCCGTCTCAAAAATCACATGCGATGGCTGAACCGGAAAAGGGCAACATTTGGTTAGAAATTGCCCATGCTCGGGTCTGAAATAAAAGGCAACTCCAAAGAAACCCGGTGTTCCGTAGGTCGAACACGATGGGATGATTCCTTCCAAATGCCTTCTCAGCGAGTGTTCGCGATCATCGATGCAAAAGAGAGCCTGATATTCCAGCGAAGAGGCGCCCTTGGGCGATGGATCCTCAACCTGATTGGCGGCTAACTTATTCAACACCTGATGGTAATAAGTCCATTCGTAGGCTTCCTGCCAGCACTTAAGCAAGAACCACTCGTCGGACGCCGCTAAACCATCAAAGAGGCGAGGATACGGGGGTGTAACATGGTTTGATAATGGCTCCCAACCCTTCTTGAATTTTTGGTCCAGGGCATCAATCTCCAACAAACATTCCAAGAAAACCCAATCATGCAGGGAAATTTTTCGTGTATCTAAAAGGGCACTTTGCTGAAATTCCAAGGTGGCCACCATGCCGGACCAACCCGGATGCTCCCACTGCTGATCCCAGAGATATGCTTCAAAATACCGGGGATCTCCCACCAAAAGACCTAACAAATATTCTAGCGTTGTCTGTTGGTTATGGAGGATATGGTGCGCTCTGCGCTTACCAAAAATGGCCCCACCGGCTGAAAGATCCAATTGCCGCAGGTTATCCAGCAGGCTCGCTTCGACAAAAGGAAACTTCCAGGTCGAAATGCCTTGATCCAAGTAGGCCGAGACCATCCGCAGCAACTTGGGATGAACCGCCTTGTTGAGGTTCATGTGGAGGACGTCCTTCCACCCTTGTCGAAATCCGCCTAATCGGCCTTGATAAATATAGGTTGTGGTATCATACAAGGCCTTTTCCAACCATTGATTGATTTCAACCTTGGTAGGGGGGGTCGAACCAAGGCCGTTAGAAGGTCTCTGAGCAAGGGAACGGCGGATCCGATCGATGAGGATATCCTCCCGAATGCGCCCGCTGGCGTAAAGAGCCCGGTATTCATCCAAAGAGAGATAGGTTGAATAACCAAAGACCTCGGCACCTTCAAAACATGCTTGGTGAAAGTCCTTATCCTGGAAGCCATGCAAGGTATTGTGATGGATAAAATCCTTCAGGGAAGCCTGCGATGGGAGGTAATGCCTGAGATGCTCAAGGGCATGTTCCGTTGAATAAATCATGAGTTAAAATCTTCGTAAGAGGAACAAGGAAAAATGGATGAGGCGCGTTATGCTGGCCTCGTGCGAACGTCGTTTCGTCAGCGCACGCGGTGAAGCGCCGATCCTGAAACGTTCGAAATCTTGTTGGTCCCTTACGAAGGGATGCGAAGCGCGTGGTAGCGCAGATACAATGGCCTAGGAACCCCTAGGTTTTTTTCTCCGATGCGGAACCAAAGAGAGTGGCCCGATCTACCGATTCTGGCTGTGTAGGCAACGTCGGACAGACGGTCGTATGCCCCTTCATCTGATTTGTCTAGGCCCCCTTCCAAGCATCCTTCCAAAACAACTTCGAGTTCCCCAAATCCGGAATGCTGTTCATCCAGGGGAAAAGCAGGGTGTTGTCCTTCACCCCAAATGAGCTGTAAACTCGAATCAGCGATGGCTTGACCGCTTAAATCGGCTGCACTTGCCAAACCCAGGCTCCAACCGCTAGGCATCAAAAAAGCAACGGCGAGGAACGCTACCGTGATTTTTTGCAAAATGGAGGACCTTTTTGTTTTCAAAATCTCCTTTTGAAGCATCAAAGGTACAAGAAAGAGCCCATTTCTTTCCGCTGACTAAAACAAATGGCTCGAACTGTCGTTTGTGGTAGTATTACTACTATCAATATCTTTGTTGGGCCTATTGGATACGTTTCGCATGCTAACCGCCACCACCACCGCCAGAAACCTCTACATCAAAGACCCCTTGAGCTCGGCCCTTGGCCAAAAGCTGTTAAAGGAATCAGCCCGTATGCTCGGCGAAGATGGCTTTGATGCCTTTACACTCAAAAAACTCGCTCAAAATCTCCTAACGACCGAAAGTTCGGTCTATCGCTACTTTGACAACAAACACCGATTGCTGGTTTATCATATTAATTTATACTGGGAATGGTTGAATCAACAGGTGGATCAAAGGTGTTGCCAAACCGGCCTCCGAGGTAAGCAAGCCCTTGAAAAAGCCTTCGAAATCATGTGTTTTCCAGAAGCCCATTCCTGGCCATCGGACGGGGTTTCTTTTCACTGCATGCACAAAATCCTCACCCATCAATCAATCAAGGCTTATTTTAGCCAACATGTGGACCACGAAAACCAAGATGGAGCCCACCGTGCCCTTAAATCCCTTGTCAAACAAATGAGTGAGTGGTTGCACGAAGAAGCTCCGGATTTTGAGTTCCCCAAATCACTGATTAGCACGCTTTTGGCCTCGGTCATGATGCAACCATTCTATGCCGAGCACCTTCCTTCCCTTACCGAATTACCCGCCCCCAACTCAACGAGTTCCCAAACAGCCCAACAAACCTACCGTTACGTTTGCCAAATCATTGAACGCTTGACCACCCAACCCCGAACTGTCTGAAATCAAATCCATGGCCTCTTTACACGATAACCACCATAGCATGAGCCCCGTACAAAGGCTTTTCAAGCTGTTGGAGAATTTCAAATCCGAAATCAAAGAAATCTACCTCTTTGCGCTTTTGAATAGCTTGGTATCCCTCAGCCTACCGCTGGGCCTGCAAGCTATCATCCAATACCTCATCACCGGTCAACCCTCCTCATCGCTGTATTTGATCATGGCGGTGATTGTCCTGGCCACCGTCCTCAACGGTTGGATGAATATCCATCAACTCAATATTAGCGAGCATGTGCGCCAAATGCTTTTCGTTCGGGGTGCCTTTGATTTTGTTCATCGCATACCGCGCCTAGACCTGCAGCGATTGGTCCGGGGATATGTGCCCGAAATGATGAACCGATTCTTTGACGTGGTCGCCATCCAATCCAGTCTCCAAAAGGCCCTTATGGACTTTAGCACGGCCTTTTTCCAGATGATTTTTGGACTGCTACTCTTGTCCTTCTACCACCCCATCTTCATTGCTTTAACCCTGATATTGTTATTGCTTTTTTATTTTATCATCGTTCTACTGGGCAAAAGGGCCCTCCATTACAGCATCAAAGAATCCGGCCATAAGTACAAAGTGGTTTTCTGGCTCGAAGAAATGGCCCGTCTTTCCACCACCTTGCGACTCCTCCCAAGCCTAGAGCCCGGGATCCGAAAAATGGACGCCGAAGTGGATGCCTACCTCGAAGACCGCAACGCCCATTACCGCATCCTCAAAATCCAATATTGGGGGCTGGTCTTGATGAAACTGCTGGTCATCGGAAGCCTGATGGCATTGGGAATTATACTCCTCAAGAAACAACAAATCAACCTTGCCCAATTTGTGGCGGCCGAAATTGTGGTTCTGCTCATTATCTCAGCCCTTGAGAAAATCATTTTCCAAATGGATTCAATCTATGATCTTATTACTTCGGTCACCAAGGTTGCCCATGTGGCAGATTTGCCTCTGAAAGAAGCCTCGACCGTCACAGCGGAACAGCGATCGGACTTACGCGACCATGGGCCTTTGTCATTGACTTTAAACAATATGAGCTTCAAATACGACGATAGTGCCCAATGGAAATTCCGCGACCTAAACCTTCAAATCCAGGCCGGCCAAAAAATCTGCATCACGGGTCGAGGGGGAAGCGGCAAGAACTCCTTGTTGAAGTTGATGACGGGGATTTACAGCGCATCGCAAGGCCAGGTCTTGGTGGATCAAAAACCATTGGAATGGATCGATCGCTCTGCCCTAAACCAACGTTTGGGACATTGCTTGAATACGGAGGGCGTCTTTGAAGAAACTTTGTACAATAACATTGATTTGGGAAGAGGCTGTACCGCGGACCAAGTCATGAAAGCCTGCAACGATGTAGGACTTGAACCCTACCTGAAGAACCTGGAACAAGGACTGTTCACACCCCTGCAATCCGAAGGTTCACCGCTGTCAGCCACCGCTGCCAAACGGGTGGTCCTGGCGCGATCCCTGGTCCAGCAACCGGGTCTGATGATCTACGAGGATGTCTTTTCGTCCTTAACCCAGGACGAGAAGGCCGAAATCTACCGAACCCTCACCCAACAGCCTTGGACCCTGGTGGCCTTCAGCAACGACCCCCTTTTGATGGAGGCCTGTGACCTGCGTTACGAACTTATCAACGGACAACTCACACGCCTTTCTTAATTCGAGATCCCAAACAACCCCTACAAGGCAACTCATCCTATGTTGAATTTATCCCCCCAATCGGTTGACAAGGTTTATCCCAAGGAAAACCTGGAATCCTATCAGCACGGAGAAAAAACCCGCCCACCGCACCGAATCCGGCATTGGATTGTGGGCCTGGGCATCCTGGGTCTGATCTTTTTGTTCATGCCCTGGACCCAAAACATCCAGAGCAACGGCTATGTCACGGCCCTGAGGCCAGATCAGCGTCCCCAGACTTTGCAATCCATCATTGGAGGCCGCATTGAGAGGTGGTATGTCCAAGAGGGAGATACCGTCCGCAAAGGGGACACTCTGCTACACCTTTCTGAAATCAAGGAGGCCTTTTTTGATACATCGCTCCTGCAGCGCACCGCCAACCAAGCAGCGGCCGCGGCCTCCAAGGTGAAAGCCTATCAATCCAAAGTAGATGCCTTGGAGCGGCAGCTCAAAGCACTGCAGGCGAGCCGATTGAATAAATTAGATCAAGCCCGTAACAAATTAATACAAGCCAAACTCAAAGTTGAGTCGGACAGCAACGATTTGATTGCCGCACAGACGCAATTCCAAATTGCCGAGAGCCAATTGGATCGTTCCAATGCCCTCTACAAAGAAGGCCTCCAACCCATCAACGAACTCGAAGCCCGACGACAAAAAGCCCAAGACGCCCGCGCAAAGAGAATTAGCGCCCAAAACAATTTGCTCAAGTCTCGGAACGAAGTCATCAACGCTGAAATCGAAATCAATTCGCTGGACAACGACTATCAGGAGAAAATTGCCAAAGTCAATTCCGAGAGCTTCGCGGCCCAATCGGCTTATTTTGAAGCGGAATCGGAGTTTAACAAACTATCCAACCAATACGCTAATTTTCAATACCGCAACGGGCTCTATTGGGTCTTGGCGCCCCAAACAGGGGTCATCACCAAAGCCCGCAAAACAGGTTTGGGAGAATTGGTCAAAGAAGGCGAGGAGATCATCAGTATATCGCCCATTCATCCGGAATTGGCGGTGGAATTGTATGTGAGGCCTCTGGATTTACCCTTGTTACGCAAAGGCAACAACGTCCGTTTTCTTTTTGATGGTTGGCCCACCCTGGTCTTCAGTGGTTGGCCTGGGCTCAGTGTGGGGAGTTTTGGCGGTGTTGTAACAGCGATTGACGCCTTTAGCTCGGAGAATGGAATGTACCGTGTTCTGGTCCGTCCCGATCCCAACGATGTCCCTTGGCCCGAAGCCCTCCGAGTCGGCTCGGGAGCCCAAGGCATTGCTTTGCTGAACGATGTACCCATTTGGTACGAAATGTGGCGACAACTGAACGGCTTCCCACCGGATTATTACGATATCCGTCAAAAAGGCGAAGGAGGGAAGGGGCCTGCCATCCAAAATTCAAAAAAATAAGAACATGCCGGGTTTCTCTTTTCGTTCAAACTTGGCGGCCTTGCTTACAGCCCAACGATGGGGTACGCTCCTGTTCCCCTTCCTCGGAGTCCTCTTGCCTTTCCTAGGCGCCCTCTTGCCTTTGGTAGGGGTTCTGGGCCTGCAAGCCAGCGCGCTGTCCTCAACGCAGGGAACGGGCGATAGCCTGAGTCTGGAACAATTCCTCGCCAGGGTTCGGCAGAGCCATCCGGTGATCACCCAGGCCCGCATTTTGGCTGATCAGGGGTTGACCCAAATCCAAGAAGCCCGAGGGGCCATGGACCCCCGAGTCAGCTTCATGCAACAACGCAAAACATGGGAGGATAAATTGGAATTGGGGCTCCAGGATTTTGATCTCCGGGTACCTACCTTGCTGGGACCCGATTTTTATGTGGGCTTTGACCAAAGCGAGGGCTCCAAGGTCAACCCTCAATCCACCTCCCAACCCGGTGGTCAATGGAAAAGCGGGGTGCGAGTTCCTTTGGGACGCGAAGGCTGGATCAACCGCCGGAGGACCGATCTCCGCCAAGCGTATGCCCTTGCGGATATGGCCGCCTCTCAAAGGGATAACCTCATCAACGATATCCTTCTGGATGCGGCTCAGGACTATCACCGCTGGGAGGCCAGCCAGCGTCAAACGGATATTTATACCGAGGCCCTGGGCATTGCCAACGATGTGTTAAACTTTGTCCGTTATGCAGCCGAAATCGGAGAAAGGCCATTTATTGACACCTTGGAAGCCGGTATCCAGCAACGAACGTGGCAGCAACGATTGGAAGAGGCCCGCATCAAGGAGATTGAATCCCGATTTGCCTTGGCGGTTCATTTGTGGGATAGCTTGGGAATCAACGAACTAAGTCGCAGCTACCGCCGATCGGTGCATGCCTCGGTGTTGGCAACACCCGCTCCCCTGCATGATTCTGCAACCTTTGCAACCTACATTTACGAGCACCCACGTCTTCAAATTTTGAGGAGCGATATCGCCCAGCAAGAACTCGAATTGCGTTGGTTGCGAAGCAGACTCCTTCCGCAACTGGATTTGGAATGGAGCCTAACCCCGTTGCCAGGCTCCTCCCCGTCCTATAACATCGCAAGTGGCGGTCAATTCACAGGCATTAACCTGGACATTCCCCTTTTTCTGCGTCGCGAAAGGGCCCGCATTGAGCGACAAAAACTCAACCTAACATCCCGTCAATGGCAATTGGAATGGACCGGGGCCGGCCTGCGGCAGGAATTGGAACGAAGCCTGCAGCAGTACAATCTTTACCGGAATCTCTTGATTCTGCAAGAAAAATTGGTGGTCGAAAATCGACGAATGCTAGAGGCCGAAAAAACCCGCTTTCAGGCCGGTGAAAGCAATGTCTTTATCCTTAACCAACGCGAGGTCAACTTGATCAACGCCGAAGTCAAGGTGGTGGAATTGCAACTCCAACAACACCTCAACGTCTTGCAGCAATACCATTTGAGCGGACTCATGCAGCGCTACGCCCTGCAGCGCTAAGTCTGTTCAGATCTACCTCAGTCTTCCTGAAAATCCAGATCCCTGCCCCAGGTTTCGTGGAGGCGGGACAGGGCCACAAAGGCAAGGCCCAGGCAAACCATGCCAACCGCCAGGGCCGCATAGGTTTTGGTCGTCCAGGTCTGACCGTATCGATAGCCCAGGGTAATCAAGACCGTGGAGCCCCGTACAAAATTGGGCACCGAGGTGGTGGCGGTAGCCCGCAGATTGGTCCCAAAATGTTCGGAAGCCATGGTAACAAAAACCGCCCAATAACCGGTCGCTAATCCAAGGGCAACACATAGCAGATAAAATCCGTTTAACGAGGTTACCCAACCGGATAGATAGACACCGGTGGTCAGGACCGTTAGCCACAAAAAAACACGAACGATCTTTTTGCGTGTTCGAAATCGTTGACTCAAAGCCCCGCTAAGAAAATCCCCCACCGTCAAACCGGCATAGGTGCACATCACGGCATAAGCGGGATTGACCATGCCTACCACCCCCAATTCCTTGGCCAATTCAGGGGAAAAAGTAATCAAAATCCCGACACAAAACCAAATAGGAACCCCGATAAGAATGCTATTCAAAAACAAAAGAGCCCGCGACCGGGGCGTGAATAATTTCCAAAAGGCCCCGCGGCTAACTTCGGCCTTGAGCGTCTGTTGAAACATTCCGGACTCCAATGCGCCAAATCGTAACAACAGAAGCGAAAATCCCAGAACACCGCCTACAACATACGCCGTTTGCCAAGTAAAATTAGAAGCAACCACCCCGGCCAAAATCGCCCCGGCCGCACCCACGGTAGCCACCACCGTCGTCCCGTGACCCCTGCGTTCCGGGGTCATTAATTCGCTGACCAGGGTAATCCCGGCGCCCAATTCACCTGCCAATCCAAAACCAGCAATCAGGCGTATCCAGGCGTATTGCTCCACCGATTGAACCCAAGCATTGCCAAGGTTGGCCGCGGAATACAACAAAATAGATCCAAACAAAACCGAACGTCGACCCACCTTGTCTCCCATCACCCCCCAAGCAATGCCCCCAAGCAACATCCCCACCATTTGCATGTTGAGGATAAAAACCCCGTCCCCCTCCATTTGAGCCTCCGCAACACCCAAATCTCGAAGGCTGCTGACCCGAACGATGCTAAAGAGAACCAAATCGTAGATATCCACGAAATACCCCAGCGCCGCGACCAGAACGGCTTGCATAACCCTCTTGGAGGTGTCTTGGGGATGGTTGGCCGCAAGGTTGCCAGCTTCTTTCATACAGGACTCGATTAACTTCGTTCTAAATTAGGTTCAAAATGACCAACCTTTCCTCGCATCCCTGTTACAGGTTGTGGGCCCTCGTGGCTCTGTTCCTAGGCTCCCTTCTGCCGGCTTCGGCCCAACGTTACTTGCAACCGGTCATGACCCAGGTCCAGACCCTCAACGGTATCAACTACGGGCAGGCCGTTGCCTCCAACGGCACCAACCAAAGCCTGGCCATGGACCTGTACCTCCCGGTGGAGGCCAATGCAGCTCCTCGCCCGGTGATGTTGTTTTTTCACGGAGGTTCATTCGTGGGCGGGACCCGAAACGATGCGGTGATGACTCGTCTCTGCCAAGAATTTGCCAGGCGGGGTTATGTTACAGCGACGGCTTCCTATCGACTGGGCGTTAGCATCGGTATCTCCACTCCATTGGATGCCGAATTTGCCAAGGCGGCCATTCGGGCGACCCAGGATGCCAAGGCGGCGGTTCGCTTTCTGCGGCGCAGTGTGGCCGATGGTGTTCCCGGTCAAAGCGGTCTCAATCCTTTTGTTATCGATACCAACCAAATCTTTATCGGAGGGTATTCGGCGGGCGCCATCACGGCCTTGCATGCCGCGTATTTTCGGGACACCGCATTGGCTACTCCACTGATTCGCAATATGTTACGAGTTGTTGGTGGAGGGCTGGAAGGCCTGTCCGGGAATCCCGGTTATTCCTCCGGGGTTCACGGGGTATTTAATATGGCGGGGGCGCTTTTGGACTCCCAATTGCTCCAGGCACCGGTGCATCCCACCGTGCATTTTCACGGAATGCAGGACGATGTCGTTCCCTATGCCAGGGGTTACGCTACCTTTTTGAGCAACCCCATCTTGCAATTGGACGGATCATCCCTCTTGCATCCCCGCATTCAACGACTGGGGGCGCGTTCCCAACTGCACAGTTTTGCGACGCTGGGGCATGACCTGACCGATACCTCCACGACCAACTTTATTATCCAGAAAACAGCGGAGTTCTTTTATGCCACGTTGACCTCGCTCAAAACGTTGGAGCAGTCACCGCTGAGCCTGCGCGCCTACCCCAACCCCGCCCAAGACCAAATGACCGTGGAGCTTGGCGGCTCATTCTCCGGGCTAGGCACAAGCCGGGATGGAATCCGCTACCAAATCACCGATGCCTACGGCCGTTGTTGGTCCCAAGGAAACTGGAACGACCCTCAGCAACCCCTTCCGTTGGACCTCTCCTCGGCTGCCCCGGGGGTTTACATGCTCAAGGTTAGGGATGCGAAGGGGCGGGGGGCCGAGCTGCGCTTGGTGAAGCGACCCTAAAGCCCTCTGCGTTCTTTTTGGAGCACCGCATGGGGGAGGCGATGAAGGCCGGATAAATGGCCGGATAAGTGACCGGATAAGTGACCGGATAAATGGCCGGATGAAGGCCCGGTGAAAGCCCGGCCAACAGATGCCTTGCCTAATTTCGCGGCCGCATGCGTTACCTGCCTGTTCGCTCGGCCCTGAGGCTCTTTTTGTTTCTTCTGGGAAGCTTGGCGGGTTGCCCCAACGGGACCATCACAGCTCAAAACCTACCCAAACCAAGCCCGGATACCCTCGTGCATGCGCCGTGGTTACGCGAGGTCCTGGTGGCCGGGACTCGTAACCGCAAAAGCACGGTCAGCCTTCCCCTCCCAGCGACCGTGATTTCGGAGGAACAAATCAAACGTTCGGCCACCCTCCGTCTCAGCGATCTCTTGCAAGACCAAAGCGGTTTGATCCTTCAACAGGGATTTGGGACCGGTATCCAAATCCAAGGCCTGGGGCCGGAGTACAACCTCATCCTTTTGGACGGAGAACCCCTCATCGGTCGCAGTGCAGGAACCCTCGAACTGCAGCGCCTGGGGTTGAACCAGGTCAAACGAGTCGAGATCGTCAAAGGTCCGTCCTCGGCTTTGTACGGTAGCGAGGCATTGGGCGGGGTTGTTAACCTGGTCACCGACGATTCCGAGAACAACAAAAACCAAGGATCAGCCTCCCTTCGAATTGGTACCCTCAACTCCTTGGACCTGGGCATCCAGGCCCAGCAGCGCCTAAGCAAAAATCGACTCGCTTTTTGGGATGGGGGGGTCAACTATTTTCAAACCGATCAATACAGCCTGCGGCCTTTCACCCAATCCCCGCTGCTTAGCCCCCTCAAGCGATTTTCTCAACAACAAAAATTTCGCTGGACGCCACATCGGGACCACCATCTGCTCGTGCAATGGCGAAGCAACCATGACCAAAGCGAGAGTCTTTTGTCAGCGGTGACCAATGGCCAACGTGTGGAATCGTTGGGCAATGAACAAAACGGTGAACACAACCTCCGTTTGGATTGGGTACACCAGCCCTCTCGTCATTTCAAAAACTACAAAGGACGGCTGCGCTTGTACGGTAGTCAATTTAACAAAAAACAAAGCCTCGAAAACGCAGACGGTCTACTTTACAGCGATGGCTTCGAACAGCGTTACCTCAAAGCCGAATGGCAGGGGATTTGGACTTCTTCGCCTCAATCGGAATGGGTCTATGGAATGGGAACGGTCCGAGATGGGGTGCAGAGCGAACGATACGGGGGGGATATGCAAGAAAGAACCAACCCGGTTTGGTATGTGTTCCAACAATGGGATCATAAGTTCAACGAAAGAGCTTCGATGCTTGCAGCGGTTCGCTTTGACCGATACCAACTCTTTGGTTCGGCGTGGAGCCCCAAAATCGCCATGCAATGGTGGCAAAACCCCTTGGTCAATTGGAAAATTTCCATCGCACGCGGTTTCAAAACCCCTGATTTCAGGCAATTGTACCTCAATTTTATCAACCCAGCCGCCGGGAATTACCGGGTTTTGGGGAGTTTGAACGCCCAACAAGTCATTGCTGCTTTGGATTCGGCCGGGCTCATCGCATCCCGCACCAATGAATTTGCCTTGCTCCAGGAATTGAGGCCAGAATATTCGACTTCGATTCAATGGGGGCGCACCCGTTACGGCCGGCGGGGAATCCTGGATTGGCGCTGGGAAAGCCATTGGTTCGGACACCTGCTCGAAAACATGATTGATAGTCGACCGGTCGCTATCCAAACAGATGGTTCCCAGATTTTTTCGTACCTCAATATCAACCGCGCCTACACCACCGGTATCGAAAACAAACTAAGCTTGGAACATCCACGTTGGTCCGCCAACTTGGGTTGGCAAATGCTATGGACGGGCCGACCGGAGGATTGGACTCGTATCCGTAACAAAGAAGTGTACACCCGAGGCGAGGACGGATTTAGCCGACTGATGCGGGCCTCCGATTACCGGGGATTGCCTTTCCGCTCCAACCAACAGGTGCAGATTGGCCTGACCAAAATTCTAGCAAAGGATTTTTATCTGCGTTGGCAGACCACCTACCGTTCCTCTTGGTTGACGGCCGACACCGACGGTAATGGCCTGTACAATCGTCAGGATTTGCGGGCCGCCGGTTTTGCGGTGCACCGACTGGTGGGTGGCGGGCCAATCACCTGGAACAAGTCCGGGGTGGTGCTCCAATTTCAAGCCGGGATTGATAATCTATTTAATTATCGCGATGCGTTTTTTGTACCAAACCTTAATCCCCGTACGTTGTTTATTCAATTCGAATGGCGCCCTGCGTCCTCGAACCTTCCTTGACCTTTGACCCAAACCTGACCCAAAACTCCAACCATGAAAGCCTTCGTCCCACGACCTCTTTCCTTCAAAGCCATCGCCCTTTTCCTTGGCTTTGCGGCATTCACCATCGCCTGCGATGACAACAACCCCATCCCGCCGGTGGGACTGCAGGCCGTGACGGTTCAGAACCTCATCGCGGATACCATCATTGGGATTACCCCTGGGGTACCCCCGGCCGGCGGGATTCCTTACGGCGCTGGCAAATTCACCTTCTACAGCCTAGAGACCAATTCCATCATTCCCTCCACCGACTCAGCCACCAATCGTTGGGATTTGGGCTTCCGCGGTACCACGATCATCACCAATTCGGGCAGCAGCGGGCCAGGGCAGGGTGGGGCCTTCGTTTGGACAGGGCTCTTTGCCGACCTCAAATCCATCCCTGCTGATTCGACATTCCGGGTGGATGCCGCTCCCAACTACGCCATTCCGGTTGGAAGTGGCCGGGCCTGGTACACCTACTCGCAGGCCGAACAGCTGGTGCGTCCAATCCCCGGCAAAATCCTCGTCATCCGCACCTCTTCCGGCAAATTTGCCAAAGTCGAAATTCTCAATTATTACAAAGGAGGCGTCACCCCTGCGGTCACCGAGCCCGATTCGGTCAAATACAAACTGCAACGCCACTACACCTTCCGCTACACGTTCCAACCCAACGGAAGTCGGGATTTTTAGGGCAAGGCTCCATCCTAGGCTTTGCGGGCCGCAAAAATTCCATGCAGTCCTCCGAGAATAGCCCAGGGCACAACCCCGTCCACCAGCGAGGCCAGGATATCAAAAGACTGGTACCAAATAAAATTGGTGTAGTCAATCGCAAAATATCCGATGAGCCCGATGGTCATGCTGTAGAGAATGCTCTTCGACCAACGTTTGGCTGGAGGAAGATGCTTTATCATGGCGTCCAATAAGGCGAAAAGCATCCAAACAATCAACAAATCAACCAAGAAACCGCGCAGCATAGGCATCCACATGGTGGTTTGATTGCGACGATGGATGGCTAACATGGCCCAGGGCTTGCCCTGTTGATCCCGCATAAAAGCTTGTTGCATCTCCGCAGTGGCTCCTGGCCCTGGTTGTGGCAATAGGTACTGACCCTCCTCCAGTCCCAGACCTTGGATATAGGCCAGGATCGAATCCTGTTGAGGGGTATGCCTTTGGGCCTTCTCGTGAAAATTAAGGGCGGCCCAGCTCATAAACTGCCATCCAAAAAGGACCAAGGCGCCAAGAAAGACTCGGGTAATGGATTTTTTCATACCCGAATTTAAGCGAAAAATTGTAGCGGGGAGCAGAATCGAACTGCCGACCTTAGGGTTATGAATCCTACGCTCTAACCATCTGAGCTACCCCGCCTTAAAGAACAAGTGGACCGCTTTGGGCGGTTGATGGGCGGCAAATATACATCAAGGAGCCTTGGAACTGCATTTCTTGCTGCAGTAACGCACCTGCTCCCAATTCAAGATCCATTTGCGGCGCCAAGTAAAGCTGCGGCCGCAGGTTGGACAGATTTTGGTGGGCAGAAAGGGCTTTCGGTGAGCAGTTGCCATCCAATTACTTGGCGGGAAACAGGGCCTCCATGGCCTTTTTTCGGTATTCGAATATCTCTTGGAGCTGACCTCGAATCAAGAGATGCTGGGCCAAGTCCCCCAAAATGCCCAAGGGCGGGATGTAGGAAACCCGGTCTTCCATCCAAGTGCCGCCGTCCCCTGGGGTGAGTCGATGCTCATGGTGCCAGAAGCGGTAAGGTCCCAAAACCTGCTCATCCACAAAATATTCCCCGGGAATAACCTCCGAAATACGGGTGACCCAGGTGGTGGTCCACCCCGGGAGGGGACGAACGCGGTAGGCAATCATCATCCCGGAATGCATCACCGGGGGCAAATCAGGGGTTTGAATTTGAAAACCCATGCGGGGTGGCGTGATGCGGGCCAAATTGCGGGGCGTGGCCACAAAGTCCCAGAGGGTTTCCGGGGAGGCCGGCAACCATTGTTTTTCGTAAAGCTGATAAAATCCCATGACCAATCAACACATCAGGACACGCTTCGTTTTGATTCCGGTGGTTTTAGGACGATTTTTGGGCAAAGAGCGCTACGGCGCGATGAACCTCCCCATGAATCGTTTATCCAGCATGCTCATCAGGGCCTTTGCCCTGCCCTTGGTAGCGACTTTTTTGATTGTGCAGTTCATCCTGGTGATGCAATTCTTGTGGCTTTACATCGATGACTTGGTGGGCAAAGGCTTGGAATGGTGGATCATCGCTGAGCTCATCTTTTACGCCTCGGCCAGTTTTGTGCCGATGGCACTGCCCCTGGCCCTTCTTTTGGCTTCCATCATGACGCTGGGTAACCTGGCGGAAAACGGGGAATTGACGGCTATAAAAGCATCGGGGATTTCGTTCATGCGCTTTTTGCGTCCACTGTTGGTCGTGGTTGTAGGGATTTCGATGCTGGCCTTTTATTTCTCGGATACCCTGCTCCCTTCTTCGCGTCTCAAATTTGGTTCGCTCCTGTACGATGTTCAACAAAAAAAGCCATCCCTCGCCATCAAGCCCGGCGTTTTTTACCAGGACATCGAAGGCTATTCCCTGATGGTCCGCCGCAAAGGCAAGGATCCGCAGACCCTTCTTGGTATTTGGATCTACGACCGGACGATTTCGGGATCCTACCCCCAGGTCACCTACGCCAAACAAGGCCGGTTGATTCACAGCCCGGACCAGCGTTTTTTGACCATCGAACTCCGCAACGGCTTCACCTACGCGGATCGTACCCCATCGGGCAAAGCCAACCTAAGCGATGGTGAATCCAGAATTCGTTTCAAAAAGCAAGAGATTCATTTGGACCTCAGCCAACTCAAACTTCGGCGCAGCGACGAAAGTCTCTTCAAAGATTATTATTCCATGCTCAATTCCAGGCAGTTACGATTGGCCATTGATTCCCTGCGTCGCGACAATGCCAGCCGTGATTCGGCCCTCAATGCCTTGATACTGGGGCAATATCACTTTGGCCGACCCCAATCCGATCCTGTCTTTGATTCAGTGTTGACCGAAGGGATTCCGCCTTCGACTTGGAACGACCCCGAATTATCGCAGGAGGCCCTTCGCCAAATCCAAACGGTGCGATCCTACACAGACATGAAAAACCGAGAAATGCAGAGCCGCAAAGAACTAACTGCACGTTATGTTATCGAATTGCATCGAAAATTTTCTTTGTCTTTTGCCTGCATTCTTTTGTTTTTGCTAGGAGCCCCGTTGGGCGCCATCATTCGCAAAGGAGGGCTGGGCATGCCGACGGTGGTGGCCATTGCAGGGTTTTTGGTTTACCATATCCTGACCATGACCAGCGAAAAATTGGCCCGGGAAGGGAGCCTAGCTCCGGAATGGTCCATGTGGATTTCCAGCCTGTTCCTATTGCCAGTGGCCCTGGTTTTGGTTTACCGAGCCAACCGAGATCGAACCTTTCGTTGGATTAGCTGAACAACCGGTCATGGATGCCGCCTCCTCTTCCCTGAAGGTCCTTCAGGTTTACAACCGAATCCCCTACCCCCTGCGGGATGGGGGGGTCAAAGCGGTGCACCATATGGCCACCTGCTTGGAGCAATTAGGGCACAAGGTTCGCTGGTTTTGCATGAATCCCACTCGAAACCGAGTCGAAGCCTCGGAACTTCCATCGGTCTTGGCCCAAGGGCGAAGGATGCAAACCGTGGACCTGCGCAGCGATATCTCGGTATTCGGAGCCCTGCTTTCGTTGTTTCAACGCAAACCCTACCACCTCAGTCGTTTTGAACAAGACCAGGTTTCCAGAAAACTACGCCAAACCCTGGATGAAGAGCGACCCGACCTGGTCCTCGTGGAGGGGCTTGCGGCCGCGCTCTACTTGCCTTTGTTGCGCCAATACCCAGTCCGGGTTTTCTACAGAGCCCACAATGTTGAAAGTGAAATCTTGCGACAAAAAGCCCGTTCCTATCCCCGCTGGCATCCCTTGTTTTGGTGGCTGGGCGTGGAATATCGCAAAGTGTTAGCTTTCGAGAAAAAGGTATTGAACGAATCCGACGCTGTCTTGGCAATCAGCCCCGAAGACGCCGTAACATTATCCAAAATGCAGTCTTCTCCCAAGCCCGTGATGACCTTGGGCTACTGGCCCCCCCATCCTTCGGCCCAAAAGGATCTTGCGGCCTTTCATAACAACATTCAAGTAGTAAGGGGGCCGGAACATCCCGGGCTCCGCTTGGGGTTCATCGGTACTTTGGATTGGTTGCCCAACTTGGATGCCGTTCAATGGTTTTTGGAGGATTGGCTCCCTCAATTTCGCTCGATTCATCCATCGCCAACCTTCCACCTCGCCGGCCGCAAGATGCCTACTGGATTGGGAGCGGATCTTCCCGGGGTCGTGGTTCACGGCGAAGTAGAGGACGCCTCCGCCTTTATGGCGCAATGCGACCTTCTGGTAATGCCATTGCGCATGGGAAGCGGTCTCAAAATCAAGGCCCTGGAGGCCATTTGGTTGGGTATCCCTCTCCTTTCGACCGCCCTGGGGGTTCAGGGAATGGGCCTACGGCCGCGTTTGGACTACTGGCCCGCCGAAAACCCTGCCGAATTTCTTGAAGGGCTTCAAAGACTCCACGCAGAGCCCGAGCTATTGGATCAAATGCGGCAAAACGCCCTCCAAACCTTGAAGGAACACCTTCAACCGGATCTTCAATTGAAGAACCTCTCGACCTTGCTTCAACCTTTAACTTCGGCTTGAATCCATGTGGTCTTTTGTAACAGGTTTGCTATCATCCGCTGCGCTCTTTCACAGCTACATCCTCTACCCTTGGCATATGCGCCGGGCGGCCCGTCATCCTATAGACTTTGAGCCGCTGGAGTCGTTTCCGGAAGTCGCCATCCTGATGGCGGCCCGCAACGAAGAAAAGCATATTCGCCCCAAAGTCCTTTCGGTCTTTCGCTCCTCCTACCCCAAGGCCAAGATTAAATTCTATGTCGGAACCGATGCTTGTACCGACCAAACCGATCCCATCCTGGAAGAACTAACAACCGTCTACCCGGGTTTGAGGCATCGCCGCTTTGAAAAAAGAACCGGCAAGCCCCGCATCATTCAAGCCCTCTACGAGGAGGTCTGCCTCGAAAACCCCGAGGACTCCATCCTGGTTCTCACGGATGCCGATACGCTTTTGGAAGAAAAAACCTTGGCAGAATTGGTGCTTCCATTTGGAGAAACAAACGTCGGTGGGGTGCAGGCTCGCATTTTGGCGATCCAACCGGATCAAACCCAGGCCACCAAGGTCTCGGCACCCGAAATCCAATACCTGGAACGGGAAATGATAACCAAGCAAGGCGAATCCCAACGCGGTTGTGTCATGGGAGGCTACGGAGCCCTCATGGCTTTGCGCTGTTCGGATTTCGTAAAAGTCCCCGAGGGCTTTATTGTCGATGATTTTTATTGGTTCGCGGCCATCTTGCGCAAAGGCCGGCGAGTGGTTTTTGCTCCCAACGCCGTAGCCCGTATGCCCATTGAAGGCGATGCCGCTGTACAGTTCCGCCGCAAACGCCGATTGGGCAAAGGCAACCTTCAAAATTTATGGGAATTCCGGGCCCTGGCCCTGAATCCCCGCCTGGCCTACGCATGGATTTCTCACAAAGTCATCCGTTGGCTGAGCCCTTGGCTCCTGCTGGTCACCGTTTTGTCCTGGGGATGGGCCTTGAGTGGCAGTGCATGGGGCCTGGCCTTGGTATTACTGGGCGGAATTGAATTCACCGCCCTCTTGATTTTGATTCAGCGCAATCGACGAACTCCCGCCGTTTGGGCCCAACGCGTGGCTGCTCCTTTGCATTTCTTGCACATGAATCTGGCCTTGGCCCTAGGGGCCTGGGATTTGTTATTGGAAAAATTAAGAGTCCGACAGGCCCGCGTTTGGTGGGATAACCAAAAGCCCTAAAATCCAACCGACAAACCGCCGCAATACCCTTTGTATTCACCCAAGGTGAATGCCTCGGCATGCACGGCAATCATCAAGATTTTGGCCCTTACGCCAACCCCCATACGCAAGGTGCGGTTGCTTTTGGTTTCGATGTCCAAAGGCCTGTCCAGCGAGGTCCATTCCTCGGTGAACCGCAAAGGATTGTTTGGATCCGGGGTCAAACCGCTGCGTATCGGGTAATTTCCTTCGGCCACCAAACGAAAGGTGGATTCCTGCATGCCCAGGCTCGCAAAACCGGTGACCATAAGAATTTTTTTGGAGAGAATAAGGCCGAGGCCCGTTGCCCTCCCTTCCATAAACAGCCGTTGCTTTGAAAAATCCTCGGAACCATTGATCCGATAATCCGCCAAAACTACGTTCCCCGGAAGGGTGCGTGGGTAATCCGAGGCGCTTGGTCCATCAACGCGGGTGTCCAGGGCGTAACTCATCCGGGAATGATTAGCATAAACACTCATACTCAGGGGAAAGCGCTTGAGGACCGGGATCCATTGCAATAGCTCGTGTTTGATGCCGGCCCCCCAAAAACGAATCTCTCCTCGTAACAAATTATCAGGCACCAAATTCCCCCCCACGGTCGATAGATCCAAAACCGGCGCATACCGAATATTGAGCTCGGTGTTTTTGATCAGGCCTATATTGGCTTGGATATAAGGAGCAAACACATTACGCATTCCCAAGCCTTTGAGCAGATCCGGCAATGTATCCAAGGCGACAGATCGCAGGCCACCCGGAGCGGTGGAATCTGCCAAAGTCCCAAACACAACCCAGGATGGCGATGCGGCATTTCGATCGCCGGCAATGGTGGGAACCCGATCGGCCTGCCCTCCCAAAGGGCGTATGTTCTGCAATCCCAAGGCATTGGCATCAAAAGTCCGGTCTGTTTCGGGCAGGGTCAACATGGTAGCCCCGGCCTGGACATTGAAGCGTAGGAGTTTAAGGGAATTGGCGGTATTGAACCAGTTTTGACCCAAAGCCTGCGAAAAACCCCGGCCCAAAGGACCCACATAGGCGCCCACCAAACGATTGGCATCTTCACGGCCTCCGGATAACACCCCCAGGGCTGCATCCTGGGCACGGGTCTTGGTCATGGTGCATCCAAAGACAACTACAAGGAGAAAATACAAGGAGGGGGAGCGGAAGAAATGATTCATCATGTTACGATTAAGGTGAAAGGCAAACCTAGGAAGGCGAAGATACGCAGCCTAGATAAATCAAATACAATCGGAAGCAGGAAGGTTCGCCAAAGCAGGGGGCCTCAATTCCAAAACCGCCTTCATGACTTCCTCCACCGGAATCCGATTCATGCAGGGGTTGTCCGGAAGAACACAGCGGACTTGACCGCAGGGGTTGCAGGGTAATTTTTTGTGCAATGCCCTGAAAAAAGGTACTTTGGGAGAAAATATTTCGGGCTCCCCTGGCCCAAAAAGCCCCACCGTTGGACAACCGGCGGCGACCGCTAAGTGCATAGGGCCGCTTTCGTTGCCCACCATCAGATGGGCCTCTGCCAACAAAGGAATCAACCTCGATACAGGGCGGCCCTCCATCCAAGTATGCGTTTCAAAATCCAGCATCGCGCGGATTCGCTCTACATCGCCTTGCTCATCCGGTGTTCCAATAAATACAATGTCCAAATTCATTTCGGCATGCAATCGGCGTGCCAATTCGGCCCAGCGATGAAGCGACCATCTTCGTAACAATTTTCGGGCCCCGGTATGTAGAATGGCGTAATGTGTCAAATCGTGCCGATTCAAAAAGAGCTCGGCCTCCGTACGAGCAGCCGGGACGGTCCTCAACAGCCGTTGGCCGGGCTGAACGAATCCCAACCATCGCAGGCTTTCCTCCGGACCCGCCTTCAGCCAAGGACCCGCTAGGACCAGGTTGATATCCCATTCATGGAGCTGAGGTTGGCCTAACAAGCGACGCTTCAACCGAATGGTGCCCCGATCCCTGCGCACTCTCACTCCGCTCTTCAAAGCATAAAGGAGGGTTCGCCAACTTCCCCTCCCCTCAATAACAACATCGTAAGCCATTTCGGTCGGAGGTGCTTGTTCTTTCCATACCCTATGAAGCCCATCTTGACCCTCCATCCATTCGCCGACCGTACGCTGGCACCATAGATCGATTTTGGCACCGGGATTATCGTTCGCAAGAGCCTTGATCATGGGGAGGGTGGTGACCATATCCCCGATCTCATCCAGACGGATGACCAAAAAACGCAAGCCCCCATCGCTCCTGTTTTCATCGTCCTTCCTGGGACGGCGTCCGAAGGGATGACGCAAAGCACCCAACAAGGGCCAAAACAGACCGCAAAGGGCCGAGACCCCAAAATACAAGCGCTCGTTTCGCAACATCCATGCAAATCTGCGGACAAACAACCCTTCTTGGAGCCCTAACCCCGGCGGTTGGTGGACCCTAGGCCGTATTTTTACCCTTCATCAAGCGCTGAGAACCCCTTAACCATGCCAAACAACCAAAACGAATACGATTCTTCGGGAATTTTTAGGTTCATCTGGACCCACCGCCTTTTACTGGGCCTAGGCGGCCTGAGCGGAGCCTTGTTGGGTGTCCTTTTTTCGTCCTCGTGGTTTGTCACCCCCCTCTACGAATCCAAAGTCGTTTTTTACCCTGCAACGGTGAATTCGATTTCCAAGGCCCTCCTCTCGGACAACCCTTCGGATAAAACCGATGTTCTGGAATTCGGCGCAGAAGAGCAAAGCGACCAATTGATTCAAATTTTGTATTCGGACGATATTCGCGATAGCATTGTTAGGCGATTTGACTTGATGAATCATTACGAAATTCCTGTCAATGCCAAATTTCGTAATACGTTGTTACAAAAAGAATACGAAAAACTAATTCAATTTAAACGAACCGAATACATGTCGGTGGAAATCACCGTCAGAGACCGGGATCCCAAAATTGCGGCTGAAATCGCCAATACGATTGCCGCTCTTTTGGACCAAACCAAAAACAAAATCCAAAGCGAACAGGCCCAAAAGGCATTCACAATCGTTGAAAATCAATACCTTGCCAAGAAAGCTTGGATTGAGAAGCTCAACGATTCCCTAAATTTTTTTCGTTCGCAAGGCATCTTTGATTACGAGCTTCAAGCAGACCACCTCACCGAGGTTCAGGTACAATCCCTTTCGACCCGAGCCGAAGCCCAAGGCAAAGTTGAAACCCTGCGCAAGCTCAAAGTCAGCGAGTCCGATACCGGCATTATCAATAACCTGGCGAGGCAGCGAGGCAGCGAAGCTTCGTTGGCTGATTTGGGGCGGCAACTCAAAGTACTGGAGCTCTACGGGGGCGCTTACAATTCGGTCAAGGAACAACTCGAAAAAGAGAACGAAGAATTGGTTAAGGTCCGAATGCGCTACGATCGCTCCCGGGTTGACTTGGAAGAGGTCCTACCGGTCAAATTTTTGGTGAATGCAGCGCGGCCGTCCGAAAAGAAGGCCTACCCGGTGCGTTGGCTCATTGTTGTCCTTGCGGGGACCGGCTCCTTGATCCTGGCCGCCCTTTACGCGACTTTCCGGCATCATTTACAGGTACTGAAAAATTAATGTTTCGCGGGGCCTTTGGACTGCTGGCCGGGGCCTGGGCGCTGGTTTTGGGCGGAGGAATTGCCTTGGAGCAATGGTGGGTTCTGGCCCTCCCTTTTGGGTTCGCCTTCGTAGCCTTGTGCATCCTTCGTTTGGATGCGGCCCTTCTCGTTCTGGCCGCACTTACGCCCCTTAGTGTCTTGATCGATGATCCGTCGTTGGGTTTTGCTGTTCAAATTCCCACCGACCCCATGATGTTGGTCATCAGTGCCGTTCTGGTCGGCCGATGGCTTTGGATCCAACCCCCTTCCAAGGCCTTGCTGACCCATCCCATCACCATCATCCTGGTATTATGGACCCTCTGGATGATGTACACGATTCCGGCTTCATCGAGTCCCTGGGTTTCCCTCAAATTTGTATTATCGAATACCTGGAAAGTTTTGCCCTGTTATTTTGGCGCGGTCCTCCTCTTCCAAAAAAATCGTAACATTCTTGGGTTCTGGTGGTTGTACCTCATCCCACTGGCTTTTGTCGCGGCTTGGAGTCTCTATCAGCACGCCAACGATGGCTTTACCAAAGAGGCTAGCTACTGGGCCTCCGAACCATTTGTTATCAACCATGGAATTTATGGAGCGATGCTGGCATTTCTTATACCGCTGGTGGTCCTTTACTTGATTAAACCCGAAGTCCTTGGGAGCACCGCCCGCCTTCGGCCCTTGTTTTTGGCGCTCCTGGTCCTCCTGACCATCGCCGTCATCATGAGCTATACGCGGGCTGCTTGGGTGAGTTTGGCCGCTGCCTTGGGTTTTTGGCTGGTCTTGGTATCGGGCCTGCGGTTTCGTTGGTTGATGACCGTTGTGGTTCTAGTCACGGTTTTGGTGGCCCTCAACAGCGGTCCGCTCCTGATGTTTTTGATGCGTAACAAAACAGATTCCCAAGACCGCCTCGACAAACACCTTCAATCCATCTCCAATGTTCGCAGCGACGCCTCCAATTTGGAACGGCTCAACCGCTGGGCGGCTGGTCTGCGGATGTTCCAAGAACGACCCTGGCTGGGTTGGGGACCGGGCACCTACATGTTGCAATACGCTCCCTACCAAAACCCCTACCAAAAAACCATCATCAGCACCAACAACGCGGATGTAGGAGGAATTCACTCTGAATATTTTGGCCCCCTGGTCGAAACGGGCGTTCCAGGCTTCCTTCTTTTTGCGAGCCTGGTTCTGGCCTCCCTCCAAAGGGGCATGGTTCTATGGCAGCGTTTAAAAAATCCGGAACACCAACGCGAGCGGGCCCTGTCCTTGGCGGCAGTCCTGGGACTGGTCACCTACTATACCCACGGTTTGCTTAACAATTACCTGGACATGGACAAAACCGCGCTGTTATTTTGGTCCATGTTGGCCGTCTTGGTGGCCTTGGACCTCAAAACCACCCCCGCCAAGCAACAAACTTAGCGCTTGGTATCCAAGGAAGAAGAAAGCGCTGAACCCAGCACATTGAATCCCAGGACCATCGTAAAAATGAGTCCGGCCGGAGCCCAAACGAGGTGAGGCGCGCCCAATAAGAGGTACGGATAATGCTCCCGTAACATGGTTCCCAGCGAAGGAACCGGCGGCTGGACCCCCAGCCCCAAAAATCCAAGACCTGACTCAAGCAAAATAGCCGAGCCAAACACCGAAGCGGCCATGACCAACAAGGGTTTGAACAGGTTGGGCAAAAGCTGAACGGTCATGAGGTGCCAATCCGAAAATCCCATCATGCGGGCGGCCATAACGAATTCTCTTTCGCGCAGGGCCAAAACTTGACCCCGAACAATTCGGGCCACATCCACCCACATGGTTAAACCAATGGCCACAAAAACTTGCCACCATCCTCTGCCCAATGCCAACGAAAAAGCCAAGACCAGCATCACCGAAGGCAGGGACCAAATCACCTGCATCAACCAAGACAAAACGCGATCAACCCAGGAACGATAAAAACCAGCCAACATGCCTACCGTGGTACCAAAAACAAGGGCCAATGCCATGGCCGCCAATCCAGTCCCCAGGGAAACCCGGATTCCCCAAACCAAGCGGCTTAGCAAATCCCTGCCCAGGGTATCGGTCCCCAACCAATGCCGAATCGCGCCCTGATGCATCAGCGGCTGCACCGCTTGATCTGGATTTTGGGTATTGGCATAGGGGGTAGGGTCCGGCAACGCATAGACCCCAAAAACCGAAAGCAACAAAAGCAGAACCAAATACCCACCGCTTGTCGCCAAGACGATCCGGACGGACCTGGAATGTTGGTTACTTTCCTTCATCGTGGAACAAATTTAGCCGTAGTTCCGACCCTTCCATGTGAATTTGCCTCGGTAACCCGCCAGACCGGCCCCCAACGTATAGGGCAAATACCAAAGCTGCGTCCAAATCAAAAGACCCCAGTGGGCGGATCGCTCGTAAAAACCGGCAACTGTGCGTGTATAATGACCATCCATCCATGCCTTGAGGCCCCAGGTTCCCAAAGCCATCGCAACCAATCCGTATTGGCCTTGCAGCATGCCGCCAACGAGCGTTCCCAAGAGGAGGGCATGCATGAACCACACGCTTTTGAGGATGAGCGCAACAACCGGATCTGGGTAGGCCCCTTGTTTGGAAATCCACCGAATCCGCTGAGCCAAAAAATCCCGAAAAGAACCCAAAGGCGGTGTATCCACCATGGCCTGCCTATCCAAACAAAACGTTAGCGCCGAAGGCCCCTTCAAACGACTGAATTGATGCATTAACAAATCATCATCCCCCCCGGGATGTTTCCAATTGCTTTCGTAGGGTGCGGTTTCCAAAAAAGCCCGGCGATCAAAAGCCATGTTACCCCCGTTGGAAATCACCGGACGACCCTGGGCCAAGGTCGATGCCGCAATGGCATTCAAACTCATGAATTCCAGCGCCTGGCTTCTTTCCCACAGCGTGTTAGCTGGCGATAACCGAACCGGACCTGCCACAAAAACCAAGCCATCCTGGCTTTTGGCTTTGGCAATCATCGTGCGGATCCACTGCGGTCCCGGAACACAATCTGCATCGGTTACCAAAACCCAACGGCCCTTGGCTTGTTGAACCCCGTAGGCGATGGCCCCCTTTTTGTGAGGAGGGAAGCCATCGGATCCGTTCCGTTCCAAAACTCGAAAGGGGGCTTTTGAAAAATGCTCCAAAAAATTTCGGGTCTGTTCCGCTGATCCATCGGTGGATTGGTCGTCAACCCATAACAATTCCCAAGCAAAATCCGTCTGCTGCTCCATCAAGGCCTGTAACAAAGGACTCATGCGCTGGGTTTCGTTTCGGGCGGCCACCAAGACAGTCACCCAGGGCTGGGCTTCGTTGGCTTGATGGATCGAACCCCAAGCAAGGCCCTCGTTGAGGTCCAACCTTGGTCCATGGCCCTCTGCATCGACTGCCTTTTGCCAACCCTTCGCAAAGAAGACCAGCATGCTTCTGTAAAAAAGCAAAAAGACCCCAAAAACCAACCCCAAAAACCAAATCATAGCGCCCTCCATTTCCTTCGACCCCTCAACAACCACCACGAACCCCCAACGAGTGCTGGAAATCCAACATTGGTGAACCAAATAAGCCAAGGCACCAACATCGAATGGGTCGGAACCGGAAGCAGAGGGCCAAAAACAAGGAAGGCAGAGAGGCCCCGCAAACCCAATTCGCCCAAGACACCCAAGGGAGCAAACCAATTCACCGCCAAAACCATGGCCACCAAAAAATAAACCGAAGCCCCGTCCATTTTTAATCCCAGGAGTACCAACCAAAAAGCCCATTGGCCCAATAACAACAGATGACGAAGGAAAGACCAGGCCTGCAATGCCACCGGAAGATGGTACGTCTGCGTGTAGGCCTGCATTTTCCTAAACATGGTGAACCATGCCCATCCTGCCAAGATAGCCAACCCACCCAGAACCACCGAAAGCGAAACCGAGTCCAAAGGCGCCCACGACCATTGCACGGCCCATCGAGCCTTGGAAGAAGGATCCACCAACCACCAAGCCAGCGCCGGCACCAACAAGACCCAAACCCATTGGGTAGAAGAGGATAACCAAGTGGAAACCATGACCCTCGGATGTTGATCCTTTGGATAAAAACGGCAACGGCCGGCAAACTCCGTTAACCTAGCAGGAAACCATAACGAACCCAAAATGCCGTAACATAGAATTGGAATGTTGTTCTGAACCCTGTTCCACCAAGGCCGATGAGGGTCCTCATCATCCTCCATGATTAGACTCCATTTGATCGCATCCACGACCAAACCCAGCAGTGGAAGTGCGATAACCGCCACCAAAAGACGCCAACCTTGGGCCAACCACCACTTGGATGACCCGATTACCTTCACCACCGCTGGCGCGTCCACCAAGGTCCATGTTCCGGACTTGGACCAAAATTGTCCCAACAAAGCAGCTAGCCCCAACCATGGAACCAAACCCAGTCCTGTAGTCCACCACCGGCTTTGGGTCAAACGGACCAAGCCCTCCGGCCACAAAGCCATCCCCTGACTTGGAGCAGTATTTTTGGTCATTCACCACAAAGTAAATGCCCCAAGCACCAACAGCCCGCCCCACCGACAAAGTAATCCTAGGGATTGATCCAGGCACTTTGCTGATGGGTTATGGTATCCTGCGTATCCAAGGAAACCGGGTATCCCTATTGGATGCAGGGCATTGGCGATTTCGCTCCACCGATTCCCATCTGTTAAGGCTAAGCCTCATTTTCAAACAAACCTTGGCCCTCATCCAATTGCATCAACCCGATGAATTGGCCATCGAGGCCCCGTTTTTCGCGCAAAATGTCCAATCTCTTATCAAACTGGGCCGGGCCCAAGGAGCAGCCATTGCTGCGGCCTTGGAACGAGACATCCCAGTCTTTGAATACCTCCCCAAGAAAATCAAACAAGCTGTCACCGGCAACGGCAATGCTTCCAAGCAGCAGGTAGCCGCTATGCTAGCAACCCTGCTACAAACACCCACCGACCACTTCAAAAACGACGCGACGGATGCTCTGGGAGCCGCCTATTGCCATTTCCTCCGAATGAACGACCCGACCACAACAGCGGTGACTTCAACAACCACTCGAACAACCAAAACAAAAGCTACCTCTGGCTCCAAAAAGAAGCAAGCGTGGGAACAATTTTTGCGCAGTAACCCGGACCGCCAACTTTAAACGATTCGATCCCCTTTAAACGATTCGATCCCTTTAAACGATCGTATCAGCGCTCAAAAACCCCCGGATACGCGCAGCATGTTCCTGCAATTCCTCCGGAAGAGGGCGCAACTTGGGACGAGCAAAGGAAAGCTCCCCGACTTCGTTCATGGGCACCAAATGAACATGGGCATGCGGTACCTCCAGCCCGATGACCGCCATACCCACTTTGCGACAAGGAAAGGCCGATTGTATAGCCGGAGCCAATTGACGAACCATCGCCCAAACCGCTGAATAATACGGCTCGGGGACATCGTAAATCGCATTGACTTCGATTTTGGGAATCACCAAAACATGGCCAAATGCCAAAGGAAAGATATCCAAAAAAGCCAAGGCATGCTCATTCTCTGCAACAACATGCGCAGGGATCTCCTTCCGAATGATTTTCATGAAGAGACCTTCCACCTTCTCAGAATTTAAAGGGTGATTTCCAAAACCTCCAGGCGCATTAAACCCGAAGGAACCTGAACCTCAGCAACTTCACCGACTCTTTTTCCTAACAAACCTTGACCAATGGGTGAACCGACACTGATTTTTCCTGCCTTGAAATCAGCTTCCTTTTCCGAAACCAAAGTGTATTTCATTTCGGCCTGATTGGCCAAATTGCGGAGTCGTACCGTTGTCAAAGGCTGAACCTTGCCCGTATCAATTTGGGATTCATCCATCACACGTGCCGTGGCAAGCGTCTGTTCCAGTCGTGCAATTTGCATTTCCAACATGCCCTGAGCATCCTTGGCGGCATCGTACTCTGCGTTTTCCGAAAGGTCCCCCTTGTCCCGGGCTTCCTGAATCTGCCTGGCCATATCAGCACGGCCTTTGGTTTTGAGCTGATGCAATTCGACCTTGAGCTTCTCAAGGCCATCGCGGGTAAAAAAAGATACGGGGGTGCTCATAGGATAAAAATAAAGAACGCCCCTTAACGGGGCGTTATTCAAAAATAAATCAAAAATTAAAGACCGTAACGCACACCAAACAAGTGCGTTCCGCCAAAAGGACTGGTTCCCCTAAAGGCGTAGTCAAATCCAAAATTGGAGCTATTGAAAGGCGCATCGATGCTGAGACCAAAACTCAAACCGGTATGCACATTTTGGGTAAATTCAGGATCAGAACCCGCATCCTCGTATTGGTAACCCGCACGGATCGCAGCAATTTTTCCGAACGCATACTCCGCACCCACCCCGTATTGGTCGTTGGTAAAGGAATTGGAAGTAAAATTGGCAGCGACCGTTAAGCGATTCACCTTCTCGGCATCAAAATAAAAGTCGTAGGATCCTCCAATGTTCATCAAGGAAGGGAGTTCCAAGGTCTGTGAACGCTGGGACAAGGTCAACGGAACCGTGCTACCCTGCATGACACCGCGTGCTGCAAGTCCATCCCCTGTAAAGGAAATAGGCGTGCCAACATTACGCAACGCAATACCGAACTTGATACGGTCATCGGGACCCGTGATATACTGAATCCCAGCGTCAAAGGCAACACCCGACGCATTCACATCGGAAGTTCCTTCTGTAACAATACGCAACGAAGCGCCACCGTGAATACGATTCGAAAAAGAGCGGGCGTACGATACACCTAGATTTGCGATTGTCGGCTTGAAAGTCCCGAGACCACCGTCTGGGTTGTTGACCGTAGTAATATCAATGGCACCCATGTCAACGCTCATCACCGATACAGCCAAAACACTGGATTCATCCAAGCGCTGAGCCAAACCAAAGGCATTCATGTAAATTTCTGAACCACTCAACCAATTGGTCCTTGAGAAATACAATTCGGTTTTGCCACCCAAGGCCAAACCAGCCACGTTGAGGCGCTCGGCTTCGAGACCCTTGACATTGGCCGAATTGACACCGTACCAACCGGCCTGACGGGCCCATGGCATGATTTGCAACTCGGTTGCACCGGCCTGTCCTCGACGATCCGGGTTACCGGCCAAGGCATCAAAACTTGCAGCCGAAACCAACAACAGGGTTCCTAAGCATGCGATACGGAATTTCATAGTCATCACCACGTCTTAATTTGGGTTTCGGTTAATGTCGTTTAGAAAGTATCCAGATCCACCGGACGAAGTACACCAAACCACTTCACGGTTTTCTCGCCGATACCGGGAGCATCCACGTGAATCAGGTAGGAACCGCTAGCAATTGGTACTTTGTTTTGGTTCAACAAATCCCAATCAAGGTAGGTAGCGGTTGCATCGTCTTTGCGCAATGTCCGGATGAGGTTTCCATTGAGGGTGTAAATTCGGACCGTACACTTGGTTGGCAAGTTGGTGATTTTGACTCGGTTATCAATCTGACTCACCTCGTAATTGGAGGCACCGTAGTATGGATTGGGAACCACTCGAATCAAATCGAGGGCCGACTTGGCCACATCTAGAACCTTCTTACGGGGAGCAATGCTGCGCAGATTCACCAAGTAATGAGGGTTCCCCTTGTTGATACCGGCCGTATCCGTCACAAATTTGGAATACCTGCGTGATATCCGGATTTTGGCTGTGTAATCGTTATCCAAGAAGGTCTTGCCTGGACGGAGAAGAGGCACGGAGGTGTACAGAACGCCGTTGTAGAACAAACGAAAATCAGGCAGTGTCATGGCCTTGGGGTTGTTCACCGGCGAAGCGACACCGACTTGCTTGTTCAACTGTCGCCAGGTGATATCCGCCTGATCGTAGCGGGAATTCATCACATAGATAAAGTGCCGACCGCCCATGGGTACCCGGAAATTCTGACCACTCACCGAGAAGAATGAGTCCGTTGGGTTCCATTTCATATCACCGTGTGGGTGACCGGCAATGGATGAATAACGGCTATCCTCCCCGAAAGAAATATTCAATCGCTCGCCGGTTTCCAAGTTGATGGCGTATCCAGGGAACCAAGAAAGACCATTTCGCGGATCCCCATCGGGGTTACCCTCCTTATCGACCGAAGGTGCCACCCGAATGCGGTTACGCACTTGACGGCCTTGGGCTAGGAGTGAATCTTCGCAGGTCTCGATAACACAGGCCCTGGTCCACTTGGATTTGTCTTTGGTGATTACTACATCCACCGAAGCCAATTTGTCAATTTTGAAATAGGAATAACGAACCTCGGGGTTCAGCGCGCCGACGCCGGTAACACCTGGCAAGAAATTCCAAAGTCCAGGCCACCAAGCAGACGGGGCCGCGTAGAGCATGGGGGCCCAAGTCCCACCGCGAACCTGAGGATTGGCGCCTTGGCCAGTCCACTCATCTTCAGCGATGTTCTCGAAGAAGCGCTGTGGATCCCCCGGAGGAATCAAACCTGCTGGGTTCTGTGGGGTTGAATCCGAGCGCGGTGTACCGCTTCGAATCCAGTCAAAAATTTCGAGACGCTCATCATCTGGCAAGAAGGAAAGCCAGGAATTTTGAGGGTTATCGTACTTGAAAGTAGAGAAAAGAACCCCGTTTCCGCCGGCTGGATCTTCACCCGGATTCTTGGAATTACGAATCGTAGCGCTCAATCCGATGCGCTTGAAGACCGCAGTGGTTTCGTAGTAACCCAGAATTTGTTCATTCCCCGCTACCAAAACAGTATCGGAGTAAACGGTATCCAAAGAAGCAGAACCGCTATCCCCCAAGACCACATACCAACGACTTTGATCGTCCACGGCCGTAACCGAACCCGGCGTTCCTTTGTACATGAACAAACGCATATCGGCCTCCGGTACAGCGGTTGGATCGATGACCTTGAGGTTAATGGGTGCGGCATTCTTTTTGTAAAGTGGCGTAGGCATGAATCCGTTTTCTAGGATGGCCAAGACATCCATGCTATCAATCTCAATGATATTGCCCCCGTTGCCAACACCTTCCATTCGGCGAACCTCGGGTTGATCCCCGTAAACACTGTTGAGAACCAAACCATCAAAGGTGGGTTCTGACTTGTGCGGAATACCCGTGTAGGTTTTGACATTGTTACGACCTGGCAAATACGGCTTCTGTTGACCGGTATCCGTCACGATATCGTAGCGAGCGTAATTATTGTAACCGTAGGCAATGACCGTGTAGTAATACTTTTTGAAGTTGACCAGTTGGTCAGAACCCTCGGCAAAAGCATCTCTGTTGATTTTGAGGGTCATATTGACCCCTTTGTTTGCGCCGTTCACGGCCAGGAAGGGGACGGACTGCTCTAATTCGGCATCAAACTCCCAGTTGATAATCCGATCCACCGAGTTTTGAATATCGCCTTGGTAAACCAAACGAGCCTTGGACTGGTCGTCCAACTCACCCGTCGAAACATTGGAGGCCGATAATTGATAGACCTTGAAGCCTTCAAACTTATAAACCGAATCGTAGGGGGCTTGACCGACCGGCCGGTTATCATTCAATGCCTTGATGACGGGATCCAATTCGCGATAACCCAGACGATAATTATTGCTGGTAGGCTTGTAAGAGAACGTCAGGATGAGCTCCTGGTCGAGCTCGGTAATATCTACATCCGGGGCGTCGGGGCCATCGATGGTTTTGAAGCAGTTATCAAACAAGGCCTGGGACTTGGAGTCAGCCTTCAAAAGCAAATTGAACGATCCTCGGGCACCTCCTGAGGAAGCCCTCGCCCAAACAACACCGATTGTAACATAATTGACCGCACCCGGTTGCAGTGTGAAAGGACCGGCCGATTGTACAAAACGACGATCGGCGGGAACGTTGGGGTTGGCCCCGGGTCCCGGTGCATTTTCACTCCAATCAAACGGGGTCGCGATGGGGTTCTGGCACGATCCACCAACACCCCAACCGTATTGACGATCCGATGCGCCGGGGAACATAAGGCCGCTGTTGATGGTGGGTTGTGAACCCCCCGATCCAGGATAGCCATTACCCCCGTACACCATGCGGGTATTGTCCCTCCAACGGCCTACCATGTAGTTGTAGGCATTCTCGGCTGTTGTTGGGTTTCCGTTGGGCTGACCATCGTTGTTGAAATACAAGAACTTGGCCATGATGATCCGCTCGGTCCTAGGCTCCGGGTCGCATCCTCCAGCTACAAATTCATCCACCGTGCAATCCCGGTCGTTATCAATCCCGTCATTGGGATCTGCAAATGGGCCTTCAAAAAAGTCAATACCGATGGATGGAGGATTGATGCCGTAACCTTGAATACCTTCGTCGTCGTCGTCACCGTTGTAACAAATACCCAAACCGCGAGGTACATCGCAACCCACAAAGTCATCGGTATAGTTACCCAAATCCGGATCCGCCCACTGAGCCATAAAACAAGAATCCAATCGAATGGTGGAGCGGTTAATGATCTTGTTGTAATAAAAGGTCATGTTGTTCAACTCATCATTGGACTGGTAACCAAAAGCCTGGGTTTGGATTTCCATGCCAATCGGCGTAGAACCGGAACCAGGGGTATTGCCCTTATCGTTGGTTACAAACCAAATACTCTGATCCCCGTAAATAAAAGGATAGTCTCCTCCATCGGG
>JACCDP010217709.1_pt1 | contig 33474 bp, 35 predicted proteins | sample 7445841 | NCBI WGS metagenome assembly JACCDP01 (sample SAMN15323441, study PRJNA562643) | freshwater metagenome | isolation source: river surface water | place: USA:Blue River Watershed | collected 2017-08-17 | reverse complement strand
GTTAGGACTGTGCGAAGTTTTGTAAGTTTCATGGGTTAAGTATCTCTTATTAGTTGGGTAAGGCGTAAATTAAGGCTGGGAATAGTGGGAGAATAAACAGGTGAGCCAGTTCTTAAGTAAGTGCACCGCGACTGCGATGGTCGATGCTGCAGCAAATTTATTGGCCGGCGGGTTAGTCGCATTTCCAACGGAAACTGTTTATGGGTTGGGGGCTGATGCGTGTAACGCCGATGCAGTTGCCCGGATTTATTCGGTAAAGGGTCGTCCTGCAGATCACCCATTAATTGTGCATATTGCATCGATGGATGGCTTGGGTGATTGGGCAGATGATGTGCCGGGGTATGCGATTTCATTGGCACGTGATTTTTGGCCGGGACCGATGACTTTGGTTGTTAAGCGGTCGGGGTTGGCTGGTGATTATGTAACAGGTGGTCAGGACACAGTTGGCGTGCGAGTTCCAGATCATCCTGTTGCCTTGGGGTTGTTAGAAGCTTTTGTTCGGGCTGGTGGAAAGGGTGTAGCTGCGCCGAGTGCCAATCGCTTTGGACATGTTTCACCAACGACTGCGCAGGCGGTTGCAGATGAGCTGGGTGATTACTTGGCCGATGGTGATCAGATTCTTGATGGCGGTCCGTGCGAAGTTGGAGTTGAGTCAACCATTATTGATTGCATAGGGGATGTGCCAAGGATTTTGCGTCCAGGCGGAGTCACAGTTAAAATGATTAAAGAATCAACTGGCATGACAGCGATTCAACCTGATGATGTAAACGAGGCAGAAGAAGTTCGTGTCAGCGGTTCTTTAGAAAAACATTATGCACCTGCAGCTAAAGTCATTCTTGACATCACTCCAACATCAGGACAAGGCTTCATCGCAAATGCAGATAGCAAAACTCCAGAAGGCGTTATTCGATTAGCTTCGCCAACAAACACAGATGAATTTGCGAGATATCTTTATGCCGCCCTCAGACAGGCAGATGAGATGGGCCTTGCAGAAATCGTAGTTACACAACCACAAGGGGAGGGCATCGCTATTGCAATCCGCGATCGCCTTAAAAGAGCCTCAAGAGGGCGATAGATACGCTGGTTTTTCCGATACGATTAAGTCTTGCGGGTAATCGACGCAGTGGGGCCTATAGCTCAGTCGGTAGAGCAACGGACTTTTAATCCGTGGGTCGACGGTTCGAGCCCGTCTGGGCCCACGTAAGAGTAGATTTACTAGCATGTTGGGGAGGCTAGTTTGACATGAAGGCAGTGATTCTTGCTGGTGGTTTTGGGACGCGGATATCTGAAGAGTCACATTTGAAACCCAAGCCTATGGTTGAAATTGGCGGGAAACCGATTCTCTGGCATGTTATGAAGATTTACTCAAGCCACGGAATAAACGACTTTGTAATTTGCCTAGGGTATAAAGGCTTCTTAATCAAAGAATATTTCCAAAACTATAGTTTACATAATTCTGATATTACTTTTGATCTCTCCCAAAATACGATCCAGTGCCATCAAGATAATTCTGAGCCTTGGAAAATCACTTTAGTTGATACTGGGTTAGAAACCGGTACAGCTGGACGGTTATCAGCTGTGCAGAAGTATTTAAAAGGTGAAGAAAATTTCTGTCTTACTTATGGTGATGGAGTTGCAAATGTTGACATTTCCACAGAAATACTTTTTCACACACAAAATCAAAATGCGGCCACCGTTTGTGCAGTCAAACCGCCAGGTCGATATGGATTAATGAAAATCTCACATAATCAAGTTTCAATGTTTACAGAAAAACCTTCAGATGGTGAAGAGTGGATTAATGGTGGTTTCTTTGTATTAAATAAAAAAATCTTTGATTATATTTCTAGTGAGGCGGAGTCTCTTGAAATAGATGTGCTTCCACGTTTAGTTGATGCGAATATGCTGGGGGCTTGGAAACACTTGGGTTATTGGCAAGCGATGGATACGGTTCGAGACAAGAATGTACTGGAATTAGCATGGCAAGAGGATTCACCGCCTTGGAAGATTTGGCCATGAGTAACAATTTTTGGGTTAATCGGCAAGTACTTATTACGGGGCATACCGGATTTAAAGGCTCATGGTTACACCTGATGCTAAAAAGATTAGGCGCTAATGTTCATGGTATTGCTTTACAGCCAGATCTAAATTCACTTTTTTGCACCATTGATTTGGAGGGCGATTTCGCATCCTCAAGCTATCTAGATATCCGCAATGCGGCAGAACTGACTGATTTAGTCGGTAAAATATCGCCAGAGATTGTATTTCACTTGGCAGCACAACCAATTGTCTTAAAGGGGTATCAAAATCCCGCCGAAACTTTTTCTACAAATATGACTGGGACAATGAATGTTCTAGAATCCTTAAGAAATTTAGCAAAAAAGCCACAGGTGATTATTGTGGTAACTTCTGACAAATGTTACGAGGTTTCAACAGATTCAAGAAGCTTCAGCGAGAGTGACAAGCTTGGAGGTTCGGACCCATACTCAGCGAGTAAGGCCTGCGCAGAATTGATTACAAAAGCTTATTACGATTCTTACTTTCGAGAAGATGGAATTGGAGTTGCTACGGCCCGGGCAGGAAACGTGATAGGTGGTGGTGATTTTTCGAGTAATCGAATAATCCCAGATATCATTCGAGCACACGCAAATAATTCAGAGCTTAGACTTCGCAATCCCGAGGCAACCAGGCCTTGGCAACATGTAATTGATCCATTAGCTGGATATATTTTACTTGCAGAAAAACTCAAGATCGATGCAGAGAAATACTCATCAGCATGGAACTTTGGCCCAAATAATGATGTCCAATTTTCTGTCTCAGATATAGTTAAGAAGTTCAATCTTGTTTTTCCTGTCTCTGTAGCTATAGAAGAATCAAGATTTAAGGAAACACATTTCTTATCAATTGATAGTGCAAAATCAAAAAAACTTCTCGGCTGGAAACCACGTTTCGAAACTATGGAAAGTATTGAATTGACCGTTGCGTGGTACCAAGCCTTCGTCGAGAAGAGAAACATGCTCGAACTAACCAAATTACAAATCGATCGATACTTCGAGGATACAGATACACCATAGCACCCCGCCCAGTGATAGGGTGTTCCAATGGAATTCTCCCAAACCGAAATTTCTGATGTTTGGTTGATAACTTCATCTCCCTACAAAGATGAACGGGGAACTTTTTTAAGGGCTTACTCGGATATATTCTTAAATGCTCCGCTCAATTTCCATTTGGAACAAGTAAATGTGAGCACGACATACATGGCAGGGTCGATCCGGGGTATGCATATGCAAACCCCCCCTTATGCAGAGAAAAAGATTGTGCGATGTCTTTCTGGTTCGGTATTCGATGTAGCAATTGACATGCGTCCTACCTCTCCCACCTACCTTAAATATGTGACTCAAAAACTCTCAGCATTAAATAATTCTGCATTAGTCATCCCAGAAGGTTTTGCCCACGGGTTTCAAACTCTGGAAAACAATTCAATCGTCCACTACACAACATCACAAAAATATTCCCAAGAACACGAAAGTGGTATCAGATACAACGATCCATCCATTGATATCAATTGGCCAATGGAAGTGACGCAAGTATCTAAGAAAGATAGAGAGTGGCCCCTTTTGAGAGTGGGAGACTGAGAATCTCATGAAAGTGTTGGTTACCGGATCTAATGGACTAATTGGCAATGCAATTGTTAAGAAAATTAGCGAAACAAATCTAGATCTAATAACTCACACGAGAAGAAAAGAAACTGGAATTCAAAAGACCAATGGGATCTATTTTGATTTGAGCTTTATCGACGAGATTATCCTACCAAGAAATATTGACTGCATAATTCACACGGCTACATCGAATGAAAATAAGATCAAAGATATAAACTTAACCTTAAGTAGCACAATACTTGGAACTCTAAATTTAGTACAGAAGGCAATAGAGTTTGACGTAAAACGTTTCATATATATATCTACAACACAAGTTTATGAAACCGCCCCCGAAATTGATGAAGAATCAATAATTAATGCAAAATCAAACTATGCACTTCAACACTTAGTGACGGAGAAAGCACTACAGCTTTGTACACCAAGTTTCTCAGGAGGTGTGACAATCTTAAGAGTTGCTAATGTATTTAGTCATTCAGAGATTGCACTATCTCATAGAAATAATTTGGTCCCAACATGTTTTGTCGTAGATGGGCTACGGAATAAAATTATCAATTTGAAAACTAATGGTAATCAACGTAAGAGTTTTATTCATGATGGAAGTCTTGCTAAAATTGCCATAGATGAAGTTACAAAAAATGAAAAACTTTTCAAGGTATGCAATGTAGCTTCGCAATTTACGCCTTCAATTCTAGAAATTGCAAATTTAGTTGCTTCAAAAATCAATGACATCGGTAAGCACGCAATTGTGAGTACAAATCCAATGGATTTTGAGGAGTATTCTAACCTGACGATTAAAAGTATCTACCGAGATCTACCGAGTCGTGAAGAGCAAGAAATGCTTTTTCATAGATCATTAGAAGCACTAATTCAAAAAGAAATGAGTAAATAACTTGAGAAAAGTTCTAATTCTTGGGGGTGGCGTCTCAGGTCTTGCTCTCGAATACTTCTTAAAAAATGCTCCCGAAATTGAAGTGCATGGCTTAGAGAGGCAGAAGTATTTAGGCGGCCACGCCCACACTTGGGAGGAAGATGGATTCAATTGGGATGAAGGACCGCATATTTTCTTTGGTTCAGAAGATGTAGTTTCACCATTTTTTGACTTTTCAGAATGTACTGAACAGGAAGCGACAGTCCTGAATTATGCCGATGGCCTATGGATAAATCATCCAATATATGTGAATCTTTATCCTCTTCCATTAGATCAAAAATTAAAGATGGTCAGCTCACTTTCAACCGCAAGAGCTCAGAATGATTTGAATGAATCCGAGACACCTGAGAATTATTTAGATTGGTTATTCTTGAACTATGGGAAAGATTATGCAGAGTCATTCCCAATCAGGTACAACAAAAAATATTGGCGGACGGATTTATTTGGCATGTCAACCGATTGGATAGACAATAGAATGTTTAGACCATCTTTAAAGCAGATTCAACTCGGTGCGAAAGTGCCACAATACTTACATTACATAAAGAAGTTTAAATATCCAAAAAAGGGCGGTTTTTCTAGTTTCTATCGACACGCAATCGAGGACTCAATATTTGAGTTAGATTCCAACATAATTTCAATACATTTAGATGATAAAAATGTGATTACATCGACGGGGAAATATTCTTACGATGTTTTGATAAATACAATACCATTGCCAAAGTTTATAAGTTTATGTGCAGATGTCCCAAAGTCAGTTGCGGAAGCTGGAAGTTTGTTGAAGTGTAGCAAGTTAACCCTTGTAAACCTTAAGATAAGCGGCGAAGTACTTCCTAGTTTCCACTGGGCATATTTTCACGATGAAAAATTGCTTTCCACCCGAATAACGAACTACTCTTTGTTAAACAAGAATGTGACGCCTGAAGAGCATATATCTGAGGGCAAAAATGAAATTGATACTACGACTTACCTGCAGGTTGAGGTTTATGAATCGGCGGAACAATCGATCGGTTTTACGACTTCGGAAATCGCGGACAAAGTGATGCTTGAGTTAAAGGAAATAGGATTGATACATGCAAATGCATCAGTAAGTGCAACAACACACACTACCGAGTCGGCTAATGTAATTTTTGATCTTCAGCGCAAACCAGCACTTGAGGAGATTTACAGTTTTTTGGCAAAATATGGATTACCTAGAGACTCAAACGAGTTTTCAGCGAATTATTCGCTGAAAAGTTCTCCAATTCATCAGAAACAGAGTGAGCTCTATTTGCTAGGAAGATTTGGCCAATGGAACTACTATTGGACCCATGACTGTGTGCGAAAAGCAAGAGATATTGCTTCACAAATCCTAAACTTTGAAATGGGGTAGACAAGAGTGAATGATGAATTAGAGTTTGCTAATGAAGTAACATCTAGAATCGCTGCACAGGGTAAAGATAAAGAATTGGCGAGCTCGGCCGAAAAATTCCTAGAAGCTGGATTGAAAACAAGATACATATACAATTTTTCCTGGTTAGGCCGCCCAATAATTCAAGCGCCACAGGATATAGTAGCGCTTCAAGAGGTGATTTTTAAGACCAAGCCGGATGTGATCATTGATATTGGTATCGCGCGCGGCGGTTCAATTGTATTTTTCGCAAGCATGTTGGAAATGAACGCTCTTTATGGGGCTAATGAAGACGCTAAGGTCTTAGGGATTGAAATTGATTTGAGACCTCATAATCGGAACGCGATAAATGACAGCCCGCTATCTAAAAGAATTGAACTTATTGATGGATCTAGCTTAAGTCCGGAGGTAATTTCTCAAGTAGCCAGCTATATAAAGAATAAAAAAACCGTTATGGTCTGCCTAGATAGCCTTCACACGCATGCTCATGTTCTTGCAGAGTTAGAAATTTATTCAAAATTTGTGACTAGTGGCGCTTATTGTATTGTATTTGACACCTCCATTGAAGGTATGGACGACTCTCTGTTCGAAGATAGGCCTTGGAAAACTGGTAACAGCCCCGGATCCGCGGTTAAAGAGTTTTTATCGAAGGAAAATAACTTTGTGATCGACGAATCTATCAATAACCAGTTAATTGTCACCATGAACAAAAACGGGTATTTAAAAAAGGTTTAGTAATTTGTCTATCTTAAGTAGGCTAACTCTAATAATGCCGACGTATAACCGGCATAAATACGCACTTCGGGCCATTAGGTTTTGGTCGAACACTGATGTCCATCTGATTGTAATCGATGGAACATCTGAACCATTGAGTGCAGACATAGTCAAAAAGTTTCCGGATAACATCACATATATCTCCGATTCCTCCAGTTGGACTAACCGAATGAAAATTGGCGCTAAAAGGAGCTCAACCGAATTCAGCGCACTCATTTCAGACGATGAGTTTTTTTTGCCCTCTAGTTTGATTGAGCTGATACAAGCTCTGGATGACCAACAGTCCGCAGCCTCTGCTATTGGTCATGTGCTCCGTTTCTACCCATATAAAGAAACAGTTCTTTACCAGTACTCTTACCCTGAATTCAAAACAGCATCAATTCTTGAGAAGGACCCCATGTTGCGCGTCCAAAAACACTTACATCCGTACAGAGTTACATCGCTCTATGCTGTTATTAGAACAGATTTCTTTCGGAAGAATGTTGCAGTAGCAGATATTTGTTCAAGCTTTCCCAATTCAGCATCATTTGAAGTGGGTTTCGAGATTGCAAATGCCTACCAAGGCGAGATAATTGTATTACCAATTGTTTCTTGGCTTCGTAGTAACGAAAACCCCCCTTTATGGAACTCGAAAACAGTTTCCATCTATGATTGGTGGAGCGAGGAGAAAGATAGCGAATTCTTTTTTGACGCGGCAACATCTGTTCAAGAAGTTCTGGGTTCAGAAATGAACTTACAACTAAAAGATAGATCTAAAACTATTTTGCATAATGGTTTTGAAGCCTATTCTCGGAATCAGGTGAAGGTTTCTCCTTCTAGAACGAGTAGGGAAAAGCTTAAATTAAAGAAAAGGATTAGAGAACGTATTTCCAATGATTTAGTTTTTGGTCTCAAATTGAAGTTTCCATATTTTGTGCCTAATGGACACCATTGGATTTGTCTCAAAGAAATACCAGGACAATTGAACTTAGTAGATCTTTCAGTTGATACTTCGGAAATACAAAAAATTTCCGAACATGTCCTCAAGGAGAGCGAAAAGAAAAGGGATTAACAAAGTAATGTACCGATTTCTACCCTTTTAATAGTTACTTTATAACAATTAGTTCGCCTAGTATATGATATGGAAATGACTTTACAACGAAGCCCCAGTTTTCTATTGATTGGTCTGGGATCGATTGGCAAAACTCATCTGCGCCACATTTTAGATTATTCAAATGGGATAACAGTAATTGATCCCAATCCTGATGTATTTAATTATTTACAAGAACAAAACCTAACATCTCGAGTCGAGTACTTCTCAGATTTTAAAAATTACAGACCGAGAGAGAGTCCAGAAATCGGCATTATTGCAAATTGGGGTCCTGATCATTTCGCCGCGATTAAAGACTTGATAAAGCTAGGCGTCAAAAAGTTACTAATTGAAAAACCTTTGGTTTCGAAATTAGGAGATCTGCATGAAATAAAGGATTTAGTCTCAGATAATGATTTGAAAATCATCACTAATATGCCCCTCTCACAGGGTCCCCTGGTAAATACGGTCCATGAACTACAGCGGAACAAAAAATTGGGCGAGGTTCAAACCATTTTGGTATCGGGTGGAGCAAAGTGCTTAGTCACAAATGGTATTCACTACATCGGGTTGGCATCAAAGATATTTCAATCCTTTCCCGTAAATGTGGTGTCCTCAATCGAGAATCATCGAATTAATCCTAGATCTAAGGACTTTGTCTTTGCGGAGGGGAATTCGCATTGGAATTATGGAAACGGGAAAAACTTATCAATTTCTTTTTCGAACAATTCCCATGTCCAACTAACAATAACCATCATTTTCAAGTTTGGAAAGATGGTAATCGAAGAAAATTTGGCAACAGTTTTTTGCATTTCCGACGCCGACCGAGAGAAAATCGATAAACCAGTTCGAACTTTTTATGCAAGAAAAATACTTGAAACTTTTGAGCCCTATCATTTTTCCAACGGATTAGATGGATTAGGTGATCTCTATGCGCAGATACATAGCTCGGATGATGGATGTTGGGAGGACTTTGAACATGGATTTAAGGCAACCGAGGCGGTAATTGGGATGCTGATTTCGAGCGAGACATGTTCTAAAGTGGATTTGCCATTGGCGCTTAATGTTAAGGAAAAATACGTCTCCAGAGAATGGAATATCTCTTGATTCGATTAGGAATTGTTGGCGCAGGGGCTATTGTGCAGTCCCACATTGATGCCGCAAGACTTTCTGGGTTTGTTCCAACTGTAATTTGTGGTCGTGAAGGTTCAACTAGGGCTTTAAGAATTTCAGAGGGAAATTATCGACTCGAAGTCGCTTCAGACTTAAGTCAACTACTTCAGTTTGAGTTAGATGCCATCCTAATTGCAGTTTCGACAGACGAAGCAGGTGGAGTTTTAGAAAGGTGCTTAGAACGAAATCTGCCTATCTTAATTGAAAAACCTGTCACCAGTGACCCGGAAGTCCTCAAACGCTTAAACGAGTCAGCTACTGGACAAGTAAGAGTTGCATACAATCGCAGATTCTACTCTTCAGTAAGCAGATTGAAAGAGGAGGTACTTGATCAAAGTGGATTAGTCCAAGTTGTAATTCCCGAACTTTCAATGGCAAGCGAAACTAAAATAGAAGAACGAGTTCGTGCAGTTTTAGAAAACTCGGTGCATATTCTAGATGTGTTGGGTTTCGTTTTTGGAAAGATTAGCTTAGTTCAAAAACTTACGATCAAAAGTGGCGACAAAATTGAATATATATCGGCACAAATAAAACTAGGGCCAGATTTCGTAGGGAGCATCGATCTTCTCTTTGAAACTTCTGAAAACTCTTCAATCAAGTGTTGGGTCAACGGAAACAGTCTAGAGCTCCTTCCGATTGAAAATTTCAGGAAATCTTCTAAAATGAATTTAGTTCTCCCATCGGATTCGCTTCCGGTTAAGAGATATGAAAAGGTCTTCGAAAATTGGAAGATAGCTGCAGACGATTTGAGAGCAAAACCTGGCTTTTTGGGACAATATAACGAGTTTCGGAATTTCGTTTTGGGCGAACGTTCTGGAAAGCTGGCAACATTACAAGATGCTTTGATAGCTCTGAATTTGGGTCTTGCTTTAGTTGATGACTTGATAAACAAGGAATAACTCTCTGATATTCTTTAGTCATGATTGATTTAAATCTTTATAGAAGTAATCTTTATACGAATTCTGGAGTTCGTCCTTGTCCTGGTTACGGCGAAGATGGAGTTATCAAAAAAATTTTTGAGGTGATTGGCGTTAGTGATTTTCCAAAGTGTGTCGAATTTGGCGAATTAAGGGTACTTGGTAGCACTACTCGTTCATACCGGATTGAAAACTTTGCGAACGCAACCTACTTTTCAAGTTCAATGGATTTACGATCCTGGATTCTAAATGTTTTAGATATTCTAAAGTTATTCAAGAACACTGGCGATCACAGAGCCTTTAAATTCTTTAGATCATTACCTATGCGAAAAGAGATAAATCCCCTTAATGTAGTTAAGAGTTTATCTATAGATAAGGATTCTTCGATAGATCTATTTGTAGTCGACATTGATTCATTCGACTATGATGTTGTATCAGAAATACTAAGGAGTGGGATCATTCCTCGCGTCTTTATTGTCGAATACAACCCCAATTTGCCGCATTCTGAGAATTTATATGTCAAATATGGGCAGGAAAAAGGACTCTCCTCGAATAAGAAATTTTATGGAGCTTCCTATCAGGCATGGCTCAATTTGTTTACACTTTTTGATTATCAATTAGTACATATAAGCGGCTTTTGTAACCTAATCTTTGTCCGTAGTGACGTGGATGGCGATTTTACTCTTCCTGACATCTTGGAAGAGATCACGGATACCGATGAAAAGGTTATGTCATTTGCTGCAAATTTCTGCCTTCCAGGATTCGTACCAAGTTGGCTAAATTCACCGAAATTAACTTCTAGTGAGCTAGCCTTATTGAGACATTAGTCATCTATTTGTCAGGTTTCATGTGTTTTGACCAGCAGCCCTATATATTTCTTGCATTATCGAGTATGTCTACTTTTACCGGTTTTATTGTTAGTACAATTTGGAGGTGCCCATAGAAAATTCGCGTGACTGGAGCCGACAGGCTTCATTCCCAGGTCAAATTGTTCTACTTGATGGATTGACCGGTACAGGTAAAACCATGTTAATGCGTCTCATCGATTCGTATGAATTTGTCTCTCCACCAAGATTTGATTACCAATTAGAGCAAATTTGCATCGGGATATCAGAAAACAAGATTGATATCTTGGCTGGCATTCAAATGCTACAACTTCTCATCGATCAAAGGCAATACGACGCCAAATTGTCGAGGGAAGTAAATTTTCGGCCCAATGATTTGAGTTCAATATTTAAAAGCACTAAGAGATTTCAGTATATAAGAAATCTTTTTGGAAATGATTTAATGCGAAATATAAAAGAATTAAATGAGGGAAGAGAACATATCTTCTTTGTTGTCCACCAATTACTGGATACATCTCTTATTCTAGACAGAATTCCAAACAAATCAGTTAAGAGAGTGCTCGCCACACGCCATCCATACTATTTGTTTGACCACTGGGCAAGTTACGCTGATAAGCATGGCCACTCCCCTAATGATTTCACAATTACACTAAATAAAGAACACCAAGTTCCATGGTTCATTAAGGAAAATGCCGAAAAGTTCTACTTGCACTCCGCAGAGGACAAAGCAGCAATAGCAATTGCTGAGCTAACTCATCGGCAGATAAGTTATTTGAAAGGCAAGCCCGATGTGCTGGTGTTCGATTTCGAAAAGTTTGTACTTTCACCCAACAAATACCTTGTAAAATTAGATGATCTGATTGGAACAAATACAAATGGGATTTCAAGAAAGCTTAAGAGTCAGAATTTACCTAGAGAACACATCAATAACTCGACACAAAAGGCTATTTATAGGCGTTATCGTTCTAATTTGCTTACGAATGATCTAAGTCACAAAGAGGATTATCGAAAGTTGCGTGAAAGAATTTCTCATTCAGTTTCCAAATCGCATTTCATAATTTTAGAGTCCGCCGCGATTCACTATGAACAGGAGTTCGGACTATGGTTCTAAATGGTAGTACGCCCACCAGGAGGAAAATTCTGATCTCGGCCCCACCTTTTGTTAAATTGGAATCCAATTTTGAATCCCACCCTAGCCTTAACGGCTTTGAAGTTACTTGGGTGAAAAGTGCTCAACAAATGTCCGAAGCTGAACTATTGGAAAAACTGCCTAACTTTGATGGCTGGATTCTCGGGGATGATCCTTGTACCAGACGAGTATTAGAAGCTGGGAAAAGGGGTCTTTTAAAAGCAGTTGTAAAATGGGGTGTTGGAACAGACAATATAGATTTTCTAGCACTGAAAGAGTTCGGAATTGCTTTTAACAATACCCCGGGAGCTTTTGGGAAAGAGGTTGCCGACTTAGCTTTTGCATATTTAGTGATGCTTTCGAGACATGTCTTGGAGGTTCACAAAAGTGTTTCAGTGGGGGAATGGAGTAAGCCCACAGGGATTTCGTTATCAGGGAAAAAAGTGGCTTTAGTTGGATATGGCGATATTGGAAAAAATATTTGGAAGCGCCTACAAACATCTGATGTCAACGTTTTTGTATACGAAATTGATCGCTCAAAGACAAGTGGATTGAACGAAATTTCATTGCGAAACTGGCCGGAGTCAATTAATGAAATGGACGCAATCATTCTTGCATGCGCTTTAACGCCAGAAAACTTTGAAATGATTGATGGGGAGATTATTAAGACACTAAAGGAAGGTGTCCTAGTTGTTAATGTTTCACGAGGCGGCCTAATCAACGAAAACGATTTAGTTGAGGCACTAAAATCCGGTAAATTGGGAGGAGCAGCTTTAGATGTATATCAAGTAGAGCCGTTACCCGGGGGAAGCAGTCTAAGAGAGTTTCCAAATGTTATTCTTGGATCACACAATGCTTCAAATACATCCGAAGCTGTTATTCGAACCAGTTTGACAACAATTGCCATTATGCATGATTTCCTTGAAGAGAAATAGTTTTCCTTTGCAGATTGTTTGGTTCATTGCCCTGCTAATGAACGTTCTAAACCATTTCTCAAGTCAACCCGGGGATACCAAGACATAAGCTCTTTTGCTTTTGAATTATCGAGTTGACTTACTATAACGTCGCCTAACCGTGCTTCTTCAATATTAGGATGGGTGTCTGAGCCCATGATATTTTGGATCTCCCTTAGCAGATCCACTAATTTTGTTGAAGTGTTTGAGGAAATGTTAATTCTACAATTAACTGGTTTCTCAATTACCTTAATCAAAGCATCTACAACATCATCTATATAAATAAAGTCACGCGCAACAGATGCACCAAAGATTGTAGGACTAACTCCATTAAGGATGTCATTCCAAAGTCTATAAACAACACCCTGCTTCTGGGTTTTAACTGAACCATAGACATTAGAAATCGCAAGAGAGCTCCAATCAGATCCTCGAGCTTCACTTAGAACCCTGGTGTAACCTTCACCAATGAATTTAGACAGTCCATAAGGCGAAACGGGATTAATTGGGCTATTCTCCTTGAAGGGAATCGGTGCTGAAGAGTCATAAATTGCACCTCCAGAAGTTACAAATACAAAATTATTGCAGAGCGTCTTCTCCGCCGCCAATAACAAAGCTAGGGTGCCCCTGGCATTTATATTGAAATCTTCAAGTGGGAAATCGATACTAAATGGAACGCTAACATTACCTGCCAAATGCACTATCACTTCAGGATTGATGTCGATAATCTTTGAAGTTAGATTATCAATCGTGATGTCGGCCCGTATGTCACTTTGGCCGTTTTCTGATCTATTCAAAGTATAAACTTGATACATTTCCTTCATCTGATCCAGTTGACGACACAAGGCACTACCGATAAACCCACTAGATCCAGTAATTAAAACTCTTTTCAAAGTACTAACCTCAAAAGATTTTCTGTCAATCCCATGATGATTTGCGGCTAGATCAGAGAAATTTGCTTTAGGAGAGAAATAAAAGTCTCATCATTAAACCAAAGAGGATTAGTATCGCTTCGATATGTAAAGCCCTCCGGTACATTTTTTCCATTTTTAGAGTAAGCTTCACTTTGTAGAAGTTCTGGAGCAAGAATTGTGTAGAAATCATCGAATTCTCTTGTGAAGTAGCTATCATCTTCCGTGATCATTACTTCATGTAACTTTTCACCGGGACGGATACCAATTTCGTAAGTAGGGACATTTGGCGCAACAATGCGTGCAACATCCGTAACCTTAAAACTAGGGATTTTGGGAACGTAGATCTCCCCCCCGTGCATTGAATCTATTGCACGCAATACTAAATTTACTCCTTGATTTAAGGTTAGCCAAAATCTGGTCATTCGAACATCAGTAATGGGTATTTTACCCGTTAGCGCTTTTTCTTTGAAAAATGGAATAACGCTTCCTCGGGAACCTAGGACATTTCCATAACGTACAACAGAAAATGAAGTATCAGTACGATTTGAAAGATAATTACCAGCGATAAATAATTTGTCAGAACAAAGCTTCGTCGCGCCATACAAATTCGCTGGGTTTGCTGCCTTATCTGTGCTTAGGGCAACAACCTTTTGAACTCTATTTTCAATCGCTGCATTGACAATATTCTCTGCACCCAAGATATTTGTCTTGATCGCCTCCATAGGGTTTTGTTCTGCGGCTGGGATTTGTTTCATTGCTGCAGCATGAATAATCACGTCGACATCGACTGAGGCCTGAAGGACACGTTTATAGTCACGTACATCTCCCAGTAAGTACCTAACTTTTGATGAGGAAAATTCTGTTCTCATTTCAAATTGCTTTAATTCATCGCGGCTGAAAACAGTTACTTGTTCAACTTCATCATTGGCTAACAATTCTCTTAAGAATTCTTTCCCAAAAGAACCTGTTGCCCCCGTCACCAATACTGATTTACCCAAAAGGCTTGACAAAGAACACCGCCGCTCTACTCAAATTATGTTTCTAAAGTATATCCTTCAATTAAGGCAATTGGGAAAATACAACGCTCCGTGGATCCTATCCATGTGCAATATTTTAGGGGCAATTGGGCGTAGAATTAGAGAATGAAAGCATTTTTACCGCTAAAGGATCATAGTGAGAGGGTCCCAGGCAAAAATTTCAAGCTACTGGATACCAAACCGCTTTATCTTTGGGTGATTACGACTCTGTTAAGAACACCAGAGATAAACGGAATTGTGATTGATACCGACTCTGACGATCGTGGACTTTGGGAATTGGCAAATAATCCAAAAATTGAGATTAAGAAGAGATCGCCCGATTTGGTGGGTGATTTCGTAAGCATGAACGAAATTATTTGGGATTATGTCGAAACCGCCCCAGAAAGTGATTTTTTAATGACCCACGTAACTAATCCTTTTCTTACTGAAAAAACGATTTCAAAAGCCATCAAAAGATACTACAGCGAAAAGATGAATGGCTACGATTCACTTTTTTCTGTATCGGCTATTCAAGGCAGATTGTTTAATGATCAAGGTTTGCCTGTTAATCATGATCCTTCCAAATTAATTAGGACTCAGGATCTGGATGTAATCTATTTAGAAAATTCCTGCATGTACTTGTTTGATAAGGCAACGTTTATGGCGAATCACGCCCGTATAGGTTCTAGGCCCTTTATGTATCCCACCCCAGCTTTAGATTCAATTGATATCGACACTATGGAGGAATGGGAATTAGCAGAGCAAATTGCCTTAGGATTAGGGACAAAGGTTGGCAATCAATAAAGCCTGAGTGGCTGTTCCACGATTGGGAATAACATGGTGTTAGAAACAGTAATTATCACGGGTGCATGTGGCGGGATTGGTCGTGAACTCGTGAAAGAGTATAGAAATGCAAATTTCCAAGTTATAGCCATTGATTCAAAGCCAAAAATTGAAGAATTGGGTGATGTAGACTTCTTAATGTTCAATCTGGCAAGTTTGGTTTTTGATGATGATTCAAGAGAATCGCTTAAGTCCTCTATTTCAAACTTAGTGGGTCCGAATCAAATAAAAGCTCTGATAAATAATGCTGCCGTACAGACAGTGAAGCAATTTGAGGATATTAACGCACAGGACTGGCAAGAGACTCTTGAGGTGAATCTACTAGCACCATTCTTTTTCGCCCAACTATTCTTGGAGGAGTTGACCGCGAACAGTGGCTCTATCTTAAATATTAGCAGCATTCATGCAAGCCAGACCAAAAAAGGATTTAGTGTATATGCGACTAGTAAAGCTGCATTATCTGCACTCACTAAATTACTAGCTATAGAACTAGGAAGCCGCGTCAGGGTGAATGCGATTGAACCAGGGGCAATATCAACTCAAATGCTCGAGTCGGGTTTCCTAACTGAACCTGAAAAAAGAAGAATGTTAGATCGACTGCAACCAATGGAACGCATAGGAGAGCCTGGTGAAGTTGCAAAGTTAGCAATGTTTTTGACTTCAGATAGTGCACGATTTATAAATGGATCTGCTATCGCGATTGATGGTGGCATTCGTAATCAATTGCACGATCCTTTGTAGAATTTCTCAAGATGCAATACACGATTATTTCAAGTACCCAAGCTGTGCTCGGGGAAGGTGTTTCTCTTCGGCCAAACACATCTGAAATCTCATGGGTAGATATAACGGAAAACCAAGTGCATTGGAAGAACTTAGAGTCTGGCGAAATGGGCTCTCTAAGTGATTTTGATTCTCCCAGTTGCACATTCAGTGATGGTAATTCTGGAATTTATGTTTCACACCTTAGAGGCATCGCCTGGCTAGATAGAAATTATAGAAATAGCAAAAGTTGCACATCTTGGTTTTCAAGAGAATCCGGCCTACGTTGCAATGATGGCAAAATGGATGCAGCAGGAAATATCTGGATTAGTACAATGTCTGTTTCACATTTGGAAGGTCAAGGATCTATTTGGTTTTGGGATCGCAAATCTAAACCAACTCTAGTAGTTGATAATTTGACTATTCCAAACTCAATAGCTGTAGACGAATTGCGAAATCGTTTGTATTTTGCAGATTCACACGAAGGAATTATCTATTCTGCTAAGCTATCAGCAAATCGAAATTCAATAGTTTCAACTCGTGAGTTTTATTGCTCAGATCTTGGCGTTCCAGATGGGTCAGCTCTAGATTTTGATGGAAATTTATGGAATACAAGATGGGATGGGTCATCTATTCATAAAATTTCACCTTCGGGAATTTTAGAATTTGAATTAGCCACACCATTTGAGCGACCAACTTCATGTACCTTTGGAGTTGATGGCAGCGAATTATTTGTAACCTCTGCTGCTAAAGATGGCGATTCTCTAGGCGGCCACACAGTAAGGTTTCGTGTCTGAAGCCTTGAAATCGAGCGTAAATCTCTTACTGTCGTCCAGACTCAATGACAGACTTCAGAATTTCTAGGAGCTGCTCACTGCTATATGCAAGTTTGCAACCTCTTAATCCAGGGTCATCGATTTGCACATTCATAGTCGGATCCAAAATGATTGAAGGCTTTTGCATTTCTGTAGCAACAAAAGCAGTGGTCGAGATAGGTTTTGAGACTGCAGCAATAGAAAGATTAATTAATGACACTGCCGAGAAGGTTTCATCAATTACTTGATAATTGTCTCCATGAATAGATTTTAGTTTTTGAGTTATCTCATCCACTTTTGATTGCTGAGCCTGAGGAACTTTTCTCTTCTTCTTATGTAAGACAATCAAATTGAGATGAGATGCAGCCTGTAGAACTGACGAAATAAAAATCTCTTCAAGTTTTGGATCATTCCAACCCATTTCATCAACAACACCAGCGCTGAAGACTTGATTTGAACGAATATGAGTATCAAAAACTGCGAGGTATTGTTGTCCAACACTTGGTGTGAGGTGGAATATTCTTCCACTCCAGTGAGGTACGCCAATAGTAGTGTAGTTCTCTGCGGAACTATTACTAGTCACCTGCATCTGTGTTGCCTGGTAATCATCGACGACCCAAATGTTCTTCCAACTCGAAAGATGCCAAATTCCATCGATGACCTTGGATGACTTTGGACTCAATGGCTCTGCCATCGCAGTGTAATTAACAAGCACTACTTTTGATCCATGGTTCTCCAAGAAAACTGACCATAAAGGTTTGGCGATTAGTATCGAACTGGGAAATATCACTAAGTCGTAGCTATAAGTCCGGGGAGATTTTACGAGTTGTAATGTAAGGATGAGTTCATCTAGCTGGGAAACAAAATCGTAAAACTTGAGTTTAGGGTTGAAAAAAGAACGAATCAATAATAGTGATAAATGCAAGTACGATTTGATTCTGTTTCTTTTTAATATCTTTGGCACAATAGTATTCTGAAAGTAGAACTGAGGACTTTCCCAACTTGATAGACGCAGTTCTTTACAATCATGAATGTAAACTTTTGAGGTTCCATGCATGCGCGAAAACCAATCATAAAAATTGTGTGTAGGATATTTTGAATCTGGGAAATTTGTTTCATCAAACCCGGACATATAGACATGGGATTTTTCCATCTTCTCAGACAGATGATCATTTGACTTGTCTGATGAAAATTTGATTGCCTCGAATTCGTGTCGGGCTAATTTGGAAAAAGATTTGGCGGTGGAAAGAATCTTGAATACTCCAAGGAGCGCGGTACACATAGGTCGGTTGAGCCTTAAACCAAGATCCTCCAAATGTTTTTGCCAATGTCGTTCAAGTGGAAACCATATTGTCGTTCCAAAAGTCTTCGAGTAGACAATCGCTTTCTTCAAATTCAAAGAGTGAATTGTTCTTAAAGTTAGTTTCTGACTTGCCCCTAGGGAAATATCTTTACTTGAGACTTTATCAATAATTTCTATTTTTATAGAATCATTATGCTTTAACCTGAGGTCATCACAAACGGCATCAATTTTGACTCGAAAGTCTAAGTAGAAACCATCCTTGAGAAGCCTTGAATGAATGGATTGAAGGGCAGATTCTTGAGATACTTTCTTACCAACCAAAATTGAAATTCGGTCTAAATGATTTCTAATTGAGTAACTTTGCTTCATATCAGGAGTCTATCTCACCACAAGAACGATCAAGTATGGTTTCTCAACAACTGCCAAATCTTATCAGAATTTTCGACGATTTCTAAAAAGTTATTGAATCCTAGAGATGCTCCACTGTCAGTTAGATTCTCGATGGTGTGATGGCCCTGCGCAACTCCAATACTAGATATGCCTGAAGCATTTGCTGAAATCACATCCTCAATTCTGTCTCCAAACATAACTGCGTTTCTTGTTTGAAAATGATTAAGGCATTTAAGAATTACATCTGGAGCAGGTTTGGCAGGAAATCCCTCAGTACCTTGTGTAAAATTGATATAGTTGGCTAAGGTGGAATTAGAAACAACTAATTTGGCTAAGTAAGTTGGCTTCGATGTTGCAATAGCCATCGAGTAATCCATCAATTTTGCCATCCCTAAGAATTTTTCAACCCCTTCAAAAATGACGTTCAAACTTTCGATTTGCGTCCGTAATTTGATTCGAAAAAGATCAACAAGAACTTTTTCATCAGCTTCAGAAAGTTCCAAATCAGAGACTATGGCTTTGATCGGTAATCCTAGCCTCTCTTCAAACAGGTCTTTAGGTACTTGTTCAAGGCTTAATTCAAGACATGATTGAGTTAGAGCTTCAAAAATTTGACCTGCGGAATCGACCAGAGTCCCATCAAGATCAAAAATTAAGAGAGCCTTCCCTTCAATAGGCGTGAAAATATCTGAATTCTCCATTCGAGTTCTATTTATCCTAGATTTCAATGAAGCTTAATACTAAACTAAATCCAGTATGAAAATTGGTATTCTGGTAAGCACGAGGAACCGTCCCTCACACCTGGATGCTTTGCTCGCAAGCATTTCTCAGGCGAATCTCTTGCCGGATCAAATTGTAATTTCCTCTTCTGGGGTAGATATATCCGAGATAGTCTCGAAATATTCACAGAAGTTATGTATCTCGCATGTCCATACGGATCTTTATGGTCAAATTAGACAGAAAATGCTTGGAATTAGGAAGCTGGAAAAATCCATTGATTGGATCGTCTTCCTAGATGACGATGTGCTGCTACAGAAAGATACATTAATCAAATTGAAGAGAGTAATCGAAAATAGAATAAATTCAGGCTCGGATGATTTATTGGGAGTTGGTTTCAATACTCCAGTGACATCCCATCTAACAAACCAAGATAGATTTAAAAAGTTAATTGCGAAGATTTTTTGTCTGGAGGGAACGCCCCGTGGTGCAATATTGAGAAGTGGACACCCCGTTTCTTATCTTGACTCAAACCACTTAATAGAGACCCAATGGCTAAACGGAATCTCAGCTTGGAAATCTCAAGCACTGTCTCTTTATGGCTCAGATTACTTAGAATCTCGATACTCTGCTTTTGAAGATGTAATTTTTTCATATACGCAGAGCAAACTAGGGAAGTTAATATATGCACCAGACATTGAAGTTGAATTCCAACCCACCTCGACAACAGATTTATCACATCCAACTATTTTTGAAGCCGCCAGTTACTGGAGATTGAAATTTATTCTCGACAACCAAGAGTTTTCAAAAATCAAATATCTTTGGGCTCAAATCGGTAGAAGTGCATTTTTCATTGTAAGTTCAGGAAGGAGACCAAAATTGATTGCTTACAACGTCTATAAGAGTTTTTTTATCTTTTTCGAAATTGTCTTTCAATTAACTGTCAAAAAAAATGCTAATTGGTCACTTGATCGACACTGCAGAACAATCTGAAATTCTCAATCACATTACATTCTGAAATTCTCAATCACATTACGTTAATATTAAGTGGGGCGTAGTAATTGGAGAAGTAATCGGTCATTTTTTTAGTCTCCCAAGTGGATATACCCTGAGTTTCTGTCATTAATCTAATTTTCTCCCGAAGGCTTTCGTAACTTGTCGCCTTTGGGTGTTTCAATAAATCTTGAAATATCGGGTCGAGATCGAATGAACTACTTGAATTGTAATGAATAGGGATTACACCAAAAGAGAGCGCTTCCAAAGCAGCAGCTGAGCTCCGGTAAATGCAAAAGTCTGTTTCACTCAGATCGCCCACCAGCGATGTTTTTGAAAAAGTTGCGTTATCTGTGAAAGTAGATTTCATGAGGCTCTCGACTTTTGGGTTCTCACGAGTTGCAGGGTGTAAACGAAGTACGAAGGAGATATGTGGGAACTCAAATGCAAGTTGTTTGAGTAGTTCAAGAAATTCTATAGCCGAATTTACTGTTCCTTCGGGAAGTAAAAGAATCGAAATTCGTGGTCCTTGAATTAAGTGAAGAATGCTTTCTCGAGGGGCATAATTCTTCGAAGATCCAATAACTCGCACGTTTTTACATGGGAGATCATCAGTTAGTACATACTCTTTTGTGAATTTTTTTGTAATTTCACCTGTACAAAGAATCGAATCATTCCGTCTTAGTAATTTGAGATTTTCAAAATAACCAAACTGGCTTGGGACAAGAGGAGCGTGCTGAATGACTTGAATTTCTGTTTCAGGATATCTAGTCTTTATTAAAGATATAAGCATTGCTTCGTGGGAATGTCCTTCTATTGTGAAAAAGATTGTTTGAACATCTGAGCAGTTAAGGATGTCTATCATCCTTCGGAGAAGAACAAGATTGGCATATGTAGGTCTTCTGAATTGAAAAAGTACACCTTCGGAAATTAAATAGAGTTGGTCAAGTGTCCACTTCTTCCCCTTAAACTCATGAGCAATAAAGCCGATACAAGTGACCAAATTCGTCCACAAAACTCCAATTGTCTCCGATGGTGAGAGTGTTTTTGAGTTCAGCACAACGTCGCAATTCACCTGACTCACAAGTGATTTATGCGCGAATTCTCGTGGAATCGTCGTCCCATTTAGATAAAACATTCCTAAAGTGGTTCGAGTATTAAGAATTTGTGGGATTTGACCTAAGAGCGGATCTTCCTTGAATCCTTGTTTGGATGATGTTACTTGAGATATACCCAGGAAGTTGAATTTGTTATCTAAAAATCTTCTTCTCGGGAACCATTCCCTAAAAGTGATGAAAGATAAACAAATATTCCAGATACTTTGGACGAAAACTATTCCAGGAAAACGTATCAAGTTGACGATAATTCTATATTTCAAAGCACGTTGTTTATAATTTTTGTACTTCATTAGATTTTCAGGGGTTGGTTTAGATAATCTAAAAAATGGGTTTGCAAGCAAGTAGAGACTTTCTAAGTGAGCACTTATTTTTGCCAGATTTTCAGGAAGTGAATTTTCTAACATTTCACTCATTACATATTCTTTATCTGACTCAGAATTTGTTTTTGAATTGGATCTTCTGAGAGCACAGAAACAACTTTTCTTACATCATTTGGTAAATTTATTGATGGGTAATTTTTCTCCATATTAAATGTTGCAACACTCCTGGACATTTCTAGAATTCGCATTTGTTCAATTGATTCAGAGGACTCAATTGGTGTAGCTGAATGACTCACAACCTCGGATAAGAAATTTTTTGAGATGGCAAAAAGACCATTGATTTTCTTAACTAGTAACATTTGTGTGATAGTTGGTGAGGTTAGTGGCGTTGCCCGAAATATTGTTAGGACAGATTTATCTTCCTTTTGAATGCATTTCACAATAGATCGATCATCAAGTTCTTCTGGCGAATCAAGAGCAGAGATTCCATTCCAAAAGTCAATTTCTGGTGCTGATAAAATTGCGGATCCTAAGGCGTTCAAATCTTCTGGAAGCACTAGGATTTCGTCTCCTTGTAAAACAATTATGTGGGTAAAGTCTAATTCTTTTGCTACTTCGGACACCCTGCTTAAACCATTCATGTGCTCTTGGATAGTTCGAACTGCGGTGCCACCATAGTTTTCTGTTATTTCGAGTATTTCTGGGTCGCCCGAGGCAATAATTACATTATTGGAAAGTGATGAGAGCATGGCTCGCCGCCTTACATGCTCAATCATTGGTAAACCCAAAACATCGAGAAGTGGTTTGCCGGGCAATCTTTCAGACGCCATTCTGGCCGGAATGACTATTCCAATTTTCAGTTGTGAACTCATATCAGTTTGGTAGCACTCCACAATCAACATTTATTGACTGCCCAGTAATTGCCGAAGCTTGTTCACTGCTCAAAAAGAAGCACATATCAGCGACTTGCGATGCCTTAGGAAGGTTGCCAAGGGCAGTCTGGGTAGTTGCAAAGTTGTTTAGAAACTCATCGGGCTCACCTGCCGCAGGTGAAGTCTTAACTTTTAGCGCTTCTACTAAACCCTCCGTTTTGACCAGCACAGGGCAGACCGCATTAACTCGAATCCTTTTTGGCCCAAGCTCTTTAGCTAAACTTTGAGTTAGGCCAGCTACCCCGAATTTTGAAGCAACATAAGCACTGTTGTTTGGAGTGCCACGGCGGGCTGCCAAGCTTGAGATATTAATCAGACTAGATCCAGGTTGAAGAATTGAGGCAGCTGCTTGTGCACCCCAGAAGTAACCCATTAAATTTGTCTCCAGAATTGAAGTGAGAAACTCTTCATCAATTTCTTCAATTGGTCGCCATTCAGAAAAACCTGCATTATTAATGTAGCAATCAACTCGACCAGTCCATGCAATAGCTTCCCCAACCAAAACTTTGTGGGAAGTACGGTCACGTACATCCATCTCAATCTGTCTAAAACTATCTTGAAATTTAGCTTCTACATTAGGTCTAGTGCTCCGTGAGCCAGAGACAACTTTCCACCCATTTTGAAGATACTTCTCGGCAATGGCCCAACCAAGACCTTTAGATCCTCCAGTAATCACAAGTGTATAGGTCATGGTTAGTTCTTAAATCGTCATCGCGGAAAAACCGCCATCAACTATTAATTCGCTTCCTGTTACAAAACTCGAAGCTTCCGAGGCTAAAAAAATCGTTGCCCCTACTAGTTCGTGAGTTTCACCAAATCTGTTCATTGGAGTGTGACTTAAGATCGCTGCTTCGCGTTCCTTCGTAATAAAGTTCTTGCGATTCCACTCGGTCGGAAAAAAACCTGGACGTATTGCATTAACCCGAACTCCATATTGGGCCCATTCACGACCTAAGTTCTGAGTTAAGTTTCTTATACCTGCTTTTGCAGCAGAATATGCATATGCTTTTGATAGTGCAGGGTCAGCTGAAGCCGATGAGATATTTATTATTGAGCCAGATTTCTGCTTTGTCATTGCACTACCAAAAACTTGACACCCAAACATGGTTGCGGTCAGTTGCGAATCAACTACTTCGTGCCATTCGTCTTCTGAAATTTCCAGGAATGGTTTAGGGCTATTGATACCAGCACCATTGACAAGCACATCAACTTTCCCAAAAATTGAGATCGTCTGAGATAAGAGTTGTTCGAGAGACTTCTTGGAGCTGGCCTCTACCTCTACTGCCAAAGTGGTAATTCTATATTGAGACTCAATTGCAGATGCCACAGACTGTGCCTTTTCTATACGCAAGTCAGCTACAACTACCTTGGCACCGGCACTTGCGAAGCCCTCTGCAAGTGCAGAACAAATATGCCCACCACCACCAATGACAACTGCTGTTTTGCCTTCTAGCGAGAAAAGCTCTGAGTATTTAGTCATTTGAATATTTCTTTACTAGTTTTTCTGCTCCTTCTGCCCAAGAATTTAAAACAAAAAGATCTGAGGATGCAATTATGAATGTGTAACCCTTTGCAATTGCTTTTGCAATGTTCTCTTCTGAAAAGTCAGCTAATTGGGTGCCACATGACTTACCAGCGGATTTACAAGCGGCAATGACAGTCTTTTCAGCTTCCTGAACAAGAGGATGTGTAGTTTCTCCAGGGACCCCGAGAGAACCAGACATGTCATATGGACCGATCATGACACCATCGAGATTCGGTGAACTCAATATTTCAGCAATATTTGCCACAGACTCTTTCGTCTCTATTTGTGCCATGTAAATTGACGATTGATTCCAATTCGCAACATATTTCGCAAAATTACTTCCATAGCCGTGGGCGCGATTAACGCCAAAACTCCTTTGTCCTTCAGGTGAAAACTTCAGCAGGTCAAGAATCGCCTCGGATTGAAGTTTGCTATTAACCATAGGTGCGATGATGCCGTCTGCACCTGAATCCAATAAAGGTTTAATCCAATCATTTGAGTGTGAGACTGGTCGAGGCAGACAAGGAACGCCAAAGCCCTGGCTTGCAGCAATAATTCGCTGAGCTTGCTCAAGGCTGATTGTTGTGTGTTCCATGTCAATTGCTAAGAAATCAAAGCCATGTCCAGCAAAAATCTCTGTTATCGAAGGGTGCGAAAACGACACCCAGGCTCCAAAAACTAATTCACGCTGAGCAAGTTTTTCCTTGAGTATTTCTGTCAATTTTCTAAAGCCTCCATAAAATAGACGAATCGAAAAGCCCTAAATCAATTAACATCGTGACGGTGAATTAACCCCAGCAATTTCTTATTTCCATCTACTACTGGTAGGTCCCAGATCTGCTTCTCGTGCATCAAGGTTGCGGCTTCAATTAAGGACTGTCCACTTTGAATAGACGTTGGAGAAGAATGACCAAATTCAATGGCTGGAGTGACCAAAAGGGCAGGCAAAGGATTTTGTCTTGTGAGCAATAACCTTCTCAAGTCACCATCAGTTAAAATACCGATTAACTCATTACTGTCATTTGTAAAGCAAGCAATCCCAAGGCGATGTTTTGTCATCGCATCCAGGGCTTTTTTTAAGGTATCTTTTTCGTTCAAAATAGGGAATTTGCCTATCCCAAGCATTTTTGTACTGACAGTTTGGTTATTCGACATCATCTGGACCAAATTTCTCTAGAAGTTCCAAGCGCATTTCATGCATTGCTTTGGCTTGGCCAAGGACATGCTTTAAGTCTTTAACATTCAACACTGTATTTGGGTCGGATTTTGCATTCTTTGGATCGTTATGGATTTCCATAAATAAGGCATCAATTCCACACGCTGCGGCTGCACGTACGAGAGAAGGTATGAATTCTCTCTGACCACCAGAGATATCACCCATTGAAGTTGGCATTTGAATTGAATGTGTTGCGTCATAGCAAACTGGATATCCAGTCTTGCCCATAATTGGCAGACAACGCATGTCGTTTACCAACATGTTGTAACCAAAGAAAGTTCCACGGTCTGCGAGCAGAATTTGGTTTCCACCGGCTGCTTCAATCTTCTTCACAGAGTTGGCCATATTCCAAGGACTCATAAACTGACCCTTTTTCAAATGAATTGGACGGCCGGTTTCGGCGGCAGCACGCAGGATTGACGTTTGTCGACAGAGGTAAGCTGGTACCTGAACCAAGTCGCATACTTCACCTGTTGCTTTTGCCCAAGCAGGATCAGAGAAATCTGAGGTGACGGGAATGCCAAAATTCTCGCGAATGTCAGAGAGAATTTGCAGTCCACCTTCGATCCCTAGCCCATGGTAGCTATCTGGGGATGAACGACAATCTTTGTCATAACAAGACTTATAAACCCAATCAACGCCTAACTCATCACATACTTTTCCGATGCGTTCAGCCATCATAAATGCGTGGTCTCGATCTTCGATTGCACATGGGCCGCCAACTAGCACCAACTTGCCACCACCACCGATTTTTACACGCTTGACATTTCCATAACCAACTTCTATTACTTTGGAGTGCATTGAAAATTCCTTCTTTAAGCGGTAGTCAAGTCTTATGAGGGAGGTTAGCACTGCTAGCGTGTCTACAAAAGCCTGACACCAATTGATTCCCTGCCTGAAATTACGAGTTTATGCGTATTTTTATAGCCTTCTGGTACGCAAGTTTGTGGGTATCCAAGAATTGCTCAACCCCAAATAACTCAGCTGCGGTCTTTTTTGCTGCCTCACCCATCTGATGGCGTAGTTCTGGATCTAAGGCTAATTTCTGAATAGCTTTTATTCGTGAATCCATGTCATGAGTGAGGTAGCCATTAACAGCATTTTGAATTACTTCAGATACCGACCCAACGTCTTCACCTATAAGTGGCAAACCTGCCGAGCCTGCTTCAACCAAAGAGATGGGTTGAGCTTCGTTAGCAGAAGTGAGGAGTGCAATGTCGCTCGCCGACCAAACATCATCGGGGGTTGTCCATCCCGTTAGAATCACATTTTTTGTGGCCTTTTGCCTTAACGATTCTAATAACTCACCATCTCCCCCTAGAAGGAAGATGTAGTTGGGTAACAGTTCGGCTAATTTGAGAACGCGATCGGGGCGCTTTATGTCAGTGAGTCGACCCAACCAACCAATTGTGAATCGGTCTTCGGAGATCGATAATTTCTGACGAACCGTATTTCGAGAAATATTTTTAATAGGTGGGACACCTGGTCGAATTACAATAAATTGATCTTCTCTTCCAATATTTTTGCTGATTAACTCCTTCTTTACCTTTAGTCCAGATACAAGAATCACATCTGTTAGCCTGCAGAGGATTTTTTCGAGTTGAACAAAAATATTCGATTTGATTCTTCCAAAATAGCCGTACAAAATATGTCCATGAAATGTGTGAACAACTGCGATTTTACTCTTGAAAATACTGCGAGCAGCTAGACGGCCAAGTAGCCCCGCTTTTGCAGTATGAGTATTGATTATGTCTGGATCGATTTCGAGCAACAACTTCCGAAGAGCCCAAAAAACCTTTAAATCTTGAAAAATTGAGATACTTCTTCCAAGCCCCTGGATATGAAGACCGCCTAATTCAGCGAATCTACCGTCCTCTACCTCCTTCCCCTGAACATTTCCAGCGAGCAGAACTACTTCATGGCCCTCAAGCCGTTGCCCTTGAATCAACACATTGAGCCAACCAGCAGTCCCACCTTGGTTAAAGCGGGCAATAACATGGACAATTCTCACCAGTGAAGGATATCTGGCACACATAAGTTGAGTGGGTTTTTAGCAGCCTGACCACGCTATTCTTCAGTAGTGCCGGCAATCCAAATTCTGAAAACTCGTATGTACCGTTCGACACTACGGAAGTGCTTTGCGTTATTAGAGCCTAAGGACCAGCAAAAACTGGGAATTATGGTCGTTGTGCAGCTTCTTCTAAGCCTATTGGATTTGCTTGGAGTCGCATTAGTAGGAATTTTGGCGACCCTCGCAATTAATGGGATTGAGTCAAAAGCATCACCCGGCAAAGTGGAAACAGTTTTGAGATTGTTACAAATAGAAGAATTTTCTTTACAAAAGCAGGCGGCAATTCTTGGAGTGTCTGCTGTTTTACTTTTAATTGGACGAACAATTCTCTCGGTCATTTTTGTCAGGCGAACACTATTTTTCTTAAGCCGAAGAGGAGCGAGTATTTCTAGCACTCTTTTTGAGAAAGTGATTTCACAATCATTACAAGGAATTCAGAAACACAGCATCCATGAGTATTTATATTCAATAACAGGTGGAGTTGAGATTATAACCTTAAGAATCTTGGCACAGTTTGTCACTCTGATATCAGATGGATCCTTACTTATTGTGATGGCAATTGCATTGCTTGTTGTGGATCCTGTTTTAGCGATTACTTCATTCCTAGCGTTAGGTATAGTAAGTTATTCTCTATATCGAATGATGCATGCTCGTGCAAGAAAACTTGGTCTACAAAGCGCAAGTACAGACATTCGAAGTCGAGAATCCATTACTGAAGCGCTAGCAACTTACCGAGAGATGTCAGTTAAGAATCGCCAAAGTTATTATGTAAAGGAAGTTAGTGATGCCAGAATGGAGATCGCGAACATTCTTGCAGAAAATAACTTCATGCCGTTCATGAGTAAGTATGTAATTGAATCTACGGTAGTCGTTGCAGCTCTTATAATCAGTGCGACACAGTTCCTAATGACTGATGCGGTTCAGGCAGTTGGGACATTATCGGTATTTCTAGCTGCGGGTACACGCATAGCTCCCGCAATTCTTCGACTTCAACAGGGGGCAATACAGATTCAAAGTGGGCTTGGAAATGCAACAGAAACTCTAAATTTGATAGATGAATTGGCGGAATCAACAGGAGTAAGAAATCTTTCGGATGCATTTAACTCTACACATACAGATTTCCTTCCAAAGGTATCTATCAAAAACCTAAATTTGACGTATTTTGGGCGAATTAAACCGGCGCTCTCAGAAATAAACCTGGAAATTGAAACTGGTTCAGTTACTGCGATTGTTGGCCCATCCGGTGCAGGCAAAACCAGTCTTATTGATGTGATCCTTGGTGTTGTAAAGCCGACCTCCGGTGAGGTATTAATCTCTGGCATAGATTCAAAACTTGCAATTGAGAGGTGGCCAGGTGCGCTTTCATATGTTCCACAAGATATTTCGATTGCCAATCGAACAATTGCTGAAAATATTGCTCTAGGATTTAAAGTAGATGAAATAGAAGAAGTCCGGTTGTGGGAAGTGCTAAAGATTGCTCAACTAGAAGATAGCGTTCGTGCATTGCCTGACGGTATTCATACTAAAGTTGGTGATAGAGGTGCCAAGTTAAGCGGTGGTCAAAGACAGAGGCTAGGAATTGCACGTGCCCTTATTACAAAGCCACAACTGCTAGTTCTTGACGAAGCAACAAGTTCTCTGGATGGCCAATCAGAGATAGATGTATCCGATGCAATTAAAGAGCTAAAGGGCTCTGTAACTGTTCTGATGATTGCTCATAGGCTTTCGACAGTTAGGAGTGCCGATTATGTAATCTATATGGAAGAAGGACAAATCCTAGCTACTGGAACTTTCGGTGAAGTGAGGGCAAAAATTCCAAATTTTGATCAGCAGGCAAAGTTAATGGGACTCTAATTTACTCCTTTGAGTCCAAAGTACTTCCGCTCAAAATAAACTAATGGATTACCTGAATTATTAATTATAACCTCTGTTACTTTTGCGAACACGATTGTCGCATTCTTCAATTCTTGGCTAGAGATAAGCACACAAAAAAAGTTTAAGTGTGAATCTTTAATGATTGGTATGCCAGATTCATGATCTTCCCAGTGTTGAGTACGATTTGAAGTTTCTTCATCCGTCATTAAATTTGAATATATCTGAGATAAATTAGCCTGTTGGGCTGATAAGACATTAATTGAAAAATACTTAGTATTTTTAATGTTCACCAAAGTGGCAGAGTCACTCTTCAACACGAAAATGATTGTGGGATCGATAATGTCTACGCTCACTAAAGAAGAAACGGTACATGCTCGTATTCTCTCAGATTCCCAAGAACCCACGACAGCGACATTTGTAGGAACCTGTGACATTGCGTCTTTAAAAGATGTTTCCTTCATTCTATAATAGTAATCGCAACCCTTCGACATAAGTCGGAATTGGATAGATTGAGGCACAATGAGGCGACTTATGTATGCACTAGTGGCAAACACGCATAGTGATAAACCCCTGGCAGCGCTTTTAAATGACCAAAAAAAGGCATACAGGATTTTGGGTCTCTCATATGAAAATGCAATAATTCAATTAGATCGAATTTGCTTAAGCAGATTTGGGGTTACATATTCCGAAAATAATGGGATGTGGAGCGAGCATTTAGTTTTTTTTGCAGCACTAGCTTCATCGCAAATGCCAATTTCAAATATTTTAGAGATCGGTACCTTCAAAGGGGAGACAACCAGAATATTGGCAGACTTATTTCCACACTCTCATATCGATTCTATCGACCTATCACATGATGAAATAAGGAATATTGGAACTTATGCTTATGCTGCCGATGAGCTGCCAAATTCAAAGGATATGCCAAATAATGTCATACTCAAGACACAGAATTCTTTGAACCTAATAAGAGAAAAAATGACTTATGACCTTATCTGGGTTGATGGCAATCATAAGAGTCCCTATGCACAAATTGATATTGCCTCTGCTATCCGATTAGTCAATGAAAAAGGATTTGTGCTCTGTGATGATGTTTATCTGAAAAGATCAAGAATTGAGAGAAATTCTGGAACAGAAAGCATTGCCACAATTCTTGCATTCAAAGATGCCGGAATGATTGATGCTTTCTTTATCCGCAAGAGATTGAGCAAAAAGTTTAATAATAAAATTACGGGAGCTAAATTCTTGGCAGTACTTCAGCGATCAATACTTTAGGTCGCTCGATACCTAATGACACTTGCTGGCGCACCAACGGCAACCGAATAATCTGGAATGTCTCTTGTGACTACAGAATGCGCACCGATTACGACAGAGTTACCAATTTTTACTCCAGGTAGCACAACTACATGAGATCCAATCCAGACATCGTTCCCAATAGAAATATCGCCCGAATCGTGGCCTTGGAGATTAATTGGGATGCTGAGAGTATCAAACTTATGATTTGACGTTCGGAAAATACTCATGGGACCGACTAAACAATTTTCTCCAAAAGTTAACCTACCTCCATGATCAGCATTGAAGATAACATTTTGGTTACAACTAAAGTTGTTTCCAAAGTCAATTTCTCCACCGCGAGCGGTAATCGTTACATAATCACCAAAAGATGCTCGCCCTTGGAATTTAACCTTAGAAACACGATTAAATTTTAAGGATTTCCCTACAGAGACTTTTAAAACAGGTATCCCGATAAATAAATTTTTCAAGCGGCGTAAGGCTCTAAATAGTTTCATCGAACACCCCCAAGTGACTTTACCAAACAAAGACCTGTGTATAGATTGTATCTATGTTTTTTCCATTAATGAAAGTCCTTGATCTCGAAGGTTTTCTTGAGCTTTCATATTTGCCTGCCAATAATTGGGAAAATAGAGTCAAATCTGAATTGAATGTTTATTTGATTTGGACGGACGGTTCCAAGTGGCAAGTTACTTTGTATAACAAGATCAAATTTGGAGATGCTCTTCGTGTTAACACTCTAGATATTGAGGAGAAATACTTACAGACGGGTGTTTGTATTTTCTATCCAACGGTGGAAGAACTAGTTGGTCCTCTTGATTCTTTGCCAACTACTGAAGTGTGGGGCTCGCGAATCCCTGAATGGCGGTGTACAACAGGTTTCTACAACGCAAACGCACAGACAAGTTACCAAGGTGAGATTTTCCCGCTACCAGAGAAGGCTAATTTGCTTACTTTTCACCCCTTCATTCAATATGGGGAGGTAGATAATTACTTACTTATCCTGAATATATCAAAAGATCCTGCAATCAGGGGTTCAATAATTAATTTTTTTAATTCTGTTGATCTTCACAAAATGGGGACAGCCAGAGTAAACACCAATAGCCTAACATGCATTCCACTTAATAGTATTGGATATTTACCAACTGATCTACCTCTCTTTGTGTCACCCTCAATGGCAGGCATTCCATTTGGTTTAGGGATTTCTCGAGACGGGCAAATGCTGAGCATGGAACATACTCATCCCCCTGCCAGTTTCGTACTCTTCGGAAATAGAAATGCTATACAAGGTAAGATTAAAAAAACTTGGTTCAACAAGATTGGTATTGGTTAAGTGAATTTCGATTCCCTAAAAAGAAAAGTAAAATATGCACTTTTTATTCCGAGGAGAGTGACAAAAACTCCTCGTCACTCCGAAAGTGTGATTAGTGATTTGTTTTGTATTCGGCAAGATTTAGAGTGGAAGACATATTTTGAGCTCTTAAACATCGAGGGTTTAATAATGGGTGATAACTCGTCACACTTCGCAAATCAAGCAGAATTTGTTTTCTTTGATAAGCATGGCAACATCGTCGACTCTAAAATTGTCGAAGTTGGAGAATTCGGACGTCAAACCGTGCTTCTTGATGAGTCTTTCATCCCTACTATAAAACAAGCATCTTCATTTTCTGTCTTCCATAGCAAGCCACGCATGCAACTGGAATTGGATGGAAGCTTTTTAGCCGAGCGTGGCTATGCTGGATACGAAAAGTCCAATTCCTCAATCAAGGGATACGTGCATGGCAATTTAGATGCACTAGCAAAGTCCGATAAAGGCATTGAATTGTTAGGTAATCAAGGCATCATTAGTAGGTGCTACCAGGTTCAACATCCGCTTCGTGGACCAGCGCGTTATGAATTCTTTCTAACCAACCCCTGCAAGCGGTCCTCACGCATAACTATCCAATCAAAAGGATTAGGTGGAAAGTGGGCGGATCTTTATAGATTTACATTAAATCCACGAGGTTCTAAGTTATGGGTAGTCGAAAAAAGTTCTTCCGAACCATCCTTTATCAGGGTAAAAAGCCGACTTTATTTAGGGCGCCCCGTGGTGTTTAGAGTTGCAGGCCATGGAATTGACGTTTTTCATGGGTAGAAGGCCCCAGACACGCTCAAACCCTCAATACGCACTTTACCCTTGCCTATCCCATAGACTAGAGACCTGATTCCGGCAGGCTTGTTTTTCGCTGCCATTCGGCGAAAGCCCTGCTATCTATTCCCCCACCTAGTCACATTCACGCTCAACCCACCGCATCCCGGAAACTTTCTATAAAAAGTTTCCAAAAGGGCACAACATTTGGCCCTCAGCGGTGTCTTACTAAGTAGAGGGCAAGACGTTGCCTTCGTTATGAAACTCGCGGGAGTTACTCAAATGGCACTATTGAAGTCGAAAGCGGCGAAAGCAGCTGCAGCGACCGATGCCGCCCGCATTTTGAGCGCAAATCCCGCAGACGCTCTAGAAATCTCAACACAAGGCTCAGCAGCTGATTGGTCTATTGCACAGTTATCTG
>JACCDP011358611.1_pt1 | contig 33485 bp, 4 predicted proteins | sample 7445841 | NCBI WGS metagenome assembly JACCDP01 (sample SAMN15323441, study PRJNA562643) | freshwater metagenome | isolation source: river surface water | place: USA:Blue River Watershed | collected 2017-08-17 | reverse complement strand
CCCGCTAATCCGCATCTGTGTAAGCATGCCGTAGCGCGCGATGGCAAAACGCTGCGACCGGCGCCGGCGCACAAATGTCTGGCTCGATGATTGGTCGTTTGCACTACTGGTAATCACAATAACTTAAATCGAATACGTCCTGATTTATTGTTATCTCGTTGGCTGCAGGCGTTGCTGTCCCGGCGCACCTTCGCAGGCAGTGTTATGGAGCACAATCCAGCCAGCATCGAAATTTACCTGTCAGATGCAATGTACCACAACGCATTCGGATAGCGCACACAAATAAGGTGACAGCAACAGCACTAATGGCAGGTGAAGTAATTTGGGTCTGGTGTTTGGCACGATGCACGCAGCCCCATGGAAACTGCTGGGCGACATATGTGTCGACTAGGAATTGAGGTTTATGCGAGGCACCCTGAGATAGACAGCGCCTGCGGGAATCACTGGAGCCGCAATTTTGACCTTGCGCGTCATCTCGATTGGGACATCGTGGTAGATTAGCGTGGTTGACATACGTTCCTTTTAAACAATCGCTGTATTTTATGGGGATTTTTGGGGGATTCTATTTGTATCGCACTGAGGTAGCCAAGCACCCCAACGTCATTGCATGGCGCCACAGGCGCAGTGCAAACTCCGAGCAGTATCGTATAGACCTCAAGCAGAAGATACAAATCATGCAAGGCATGCAGGCGATATTCCACTACGGTGGCTATAGCCACCGTAGTGGAATGATACTGGGGCAACGCATACACTTCCTACAGCATGGTTTGAATACTCATAATCGTGTCAAACAACGACATTTCTGGAGAGAATAATGTAGATTGCGCCGTGGTATTTGCGAGGAGCGTTTGGGCAGCCATAATCCTTTGGGTCACAATCAAATCAAACAATGCGCCGCGGGCAATCCCAGATTCAAAGCGGAAGCGTTGACAAAGATGAATTAACGCTAAGGAATCTGGTACTTGCTGTTCAAGCCATAATAAGCCTGCCACCAAATCAATCACATACAGACACATCAAAGTGTTCCAACTCCGATTCATCAACAGAATACATTCATGGAGCGTACGACGTAACGCTGGTGCATCACTTTCAAATAGCGATATAACGGCTAATCGCATTGCACAATAACCCGCCCATACAGGTAACTGCATCCGCATGTATCCTTGACGGGCATTGGCTAAATCAGTACGCGCACTTTGAAAATCACCAATATAAAGCAAAATCAAGCCACGATTGAGAATAACATCTAAGATTCCCAGAGAATTATTAAGTTTTTGAAAATAAACCAGTGCCTGATGATTGTATTCAATGGCCATACGGAGATTGCCTACTTTCCATTGAATTGCACTATATTGATCCAAAGCTCTGGCCCACCGAGATTCACGATGATGTGTCGCAAAAATCTGAATCGCAGTATCCATTTGTTGACACACGATTGCTATCGTTTCTGATGAAATTTCAAGCATACTCGTCATGATAACATTACTATGATCAATCAAAATTTGTGCGTAAGCGATAGGTTGGGTATTCGGTGATACCGCAGTGAGTGCGCGAGACAAATAAGTAGTTGCGGTATCAATCGCACCAATCTGCAGATATGCCACGCCAAGCAAATGCCACAAACCAACAATATGCGGTGAGGTTTCACCACAAGTCACAATGCATTGCTCAATATGCATAATAATATCTTGTTGCATATCATACCGGCGCCACATTTGACCCCAATGAATTAACAATAACGCTGCATCGTCAAAGAGCTGGAAATTCAATAACATTTCAACACACATGCGGGCGTTCACCACATCGGTGGCATCAATAATTTGCGTCGATTGGAATGTATCTTCCCATGATTCATCTATCCGCATCAGTTTCTTGGCCATATCACGGCCAAGATTTTTTAATACACCAATCCCTACCAATCGCATAATCACATCGCGAATCACTACATTTATAGTATATGCATTGGTAGATTCATCACCAAATCGCAAAATTATCCGGCGCTGCACCAACTCATCAATGATTGTCGTCATCTGATGCTCATTTATGGTGAACATTTGGGTCGCGTAATGACGAAAAAACCGTAGCGAAAGCGCATCAGGCATGATGCTTAATAATGCCACAATCCGTAATTCGAGTTGATTCAGACTATGCAAGGCAATTTCGCTAATTTTGTCTGTAGCAAACTGATTTACGGAATACGACGTTGTATTTGCAAGCATCACGATATTGAGGGGTATCCCACGGGTACTGGTACAGGCTTGAAGCATATAATCATGCGCTCGAAATGACTGGTCGACATACGTGGCAATTTGACAATACAACACACACCCAGCATCCGTCGGTGCATGAAACAATAGCGGAGGCAAACAATATTCATAATATTGAGGCATTTTCACTGACACATCCACGCACCGTGTCGTTATCAGAAAAAGACCCAACCCACACTCTGCATGCAATTGCGTTATTAATCCATCCGGCCCAAAGTGGGTACAGTCATCGATACCATCAAGCCATATATAGGGGGCGGGTGCGATTCGTTGCAACAGGGCATTTATTTGGTGTGACTTGCTTGTTACGGGCATAAGTGTAATATTGAGGAGTTGTGTCAACCTGTTGTAGAGTTGAGCGAGTGAGTGAATGCCACGCATATTTACTCGGTATGTTTTTTGCCCATAATACCGTTCATACATGCGCATTAATTCACTTGCAAATACCGTTTTCCCCACCCCAGCTTCACCCGATATAATAATATTTTTATGGGCAACCAACTGTGAGAATAGTTCAACTAATGCAGTATCACGGCCACAAATAGTTGCATCAATCGTTGTGTGTGCAGATTCACCCGCAAAAGGTGTCATTACCTTGCGCCATTCTGTATCAGCAAAATAACGGGCATATGAATTCAATTCATTAATCGGGACACGCATTGCATTGGCCAACACAAAAAAATCTGTGCTGGTCAAAATATGGGGATCAAAGCCAAACAAGATTTCAACAACCACACGAAATACCTCTAATGGCGCACTAATATCTCGTTCGGGCCTGGTCAAAAACATTCCATCAAATTGAGGCCGCGTCATGGTAATGCCCCGTTGTTGCAGGGCATTCACGATATCAATCACGGTGTGTTTTTTTTGCCGTAACCGTAACATGGCTTTCTTCATAATCGCAATTATTTGCGGTTTATCATAAAACGCATCGATGTCAGGATGTTGTGACATGTTTTCACCACAATAAAGCAAGCGCAATATAAGCTTAAACTATATTTAATATACCGTGTCAGTGCTATCTGCATATTCGTTGTTTTTGTACAAAATCTATTCCACGGTTAGTCAAGAATAGCGAAAAAAATAAGTGCTCCCAATGCTATGCTGAAACCAGAATGACAGATTCCATACGCCCATAGCGATTTTTCACCACTCTTGTGATTATGTAAGGATTGTGTTATGTCGAATAAAAGACCTGTTTTGCTCTTCATCATAACCATTATTGCGATCTGCATCAGTGCAATTGCGTTACTGATTACGCGGCTCCAGCAAACAACGGCACTAACAGCGATTCAACGCTCCCAAGATATTGCCAAATTGAGTGGTGAATACCAGTTCAAAACCGAAATCGACCAAATCACCAATTTACCACCATCACTTGCTAATTATGGCAAACAGAGTCGTCACGACCTATTGTTCATTACGGGGGCAATTAATGAGTCCCAACAGAGTAGTGAACTACGTGTCTCAGGCGCACAGGGAGTTTTATTCGAAATCAAACGCTCCCGCGGCGTCACCTATACCCGGCAACCAGGACAAGGCTGGCAACGCGCTGCAGCAAACGCGACGACCAGCCAACTCAACACACTGAGTTTTTTGGCGGGCATCAAAAATGCGACTTACAATAGTGCTAATGTCCATAATTATCAATTCGATTTTGATGGTGCCAAGTTTGTCGAACATTTTAGTCGGTTACTCAGTGCAGATAGCGCCCACGGGATTAGTCACAACGAAGAGTGGCATGCAATTGCCAATTCTAGTCAATATCGTCAATCTCAAGGCAAAGGACAAATGACGGTTGATACAGATGGGTTACCCAAAGAACTAGAAATAAACCTCAAATTTCCAAGCACCAACACCAACGGGAGTAGTGAAGCCCACATCAAAACAACATTTTTTGGGTATGCCCGTACCGGTTTGGCCTTGCGGAGCCTCATCAATAATCCTCTTTATATGTTAAGTAGTTTCGTCAATACTGATGTCAACGTCATTCGATATCTCTTATTTGGCATGGTTGCGGTGTTTTTTGTGTTTCTCGCAAGCATAGTATTGTATAACTTCAAACGGCGTTTATATGTACCATTAGTACTCTTGATGATTGGGATGATGGTTACACAGCCATTTAGCACAATCCCGCATAGCATGGCAGAAAATAGTACAAAAAATAATGCACCCAGCGATTCAAGCACGACCACGGCTACACCGACCCCACAATTTAATCCGCTCGTTTCACCGATGCTTCAAGGCACCAAAATGGTATTACCGCATACAGGTACAAGTATTGGCGGTCACACGACAAGTCTTACCACAAGTCATACCGGGCGAAGCATGCGGAATGGTAGTACTGATACCGACACTGACAAAGATGGGTTGTCAGACAGCGACGAAGCAGTCATCGGCACGAATCCGAACCTCGCCGACAGCGACAGCGATGGTCTCAACGACTTGCAAGAATACAGCTTGCACATCGACCCACTGAATGCTGATGGTGATGACGACAGGCTCAACGACTTTGCCGAAGTCCAACTCGGGACTAACCCTATAAATCCCGATAGCGACAGTGACGGATTAAGCGATACTACCGAAGTTACCTCGTTTACCCAATATTCTGGGGCAACCAATAAATTTTATACAAATCCACTCAAAGCCGATACCAATGGCGACGGAAAAAATGATGGCATCGACTGTGCGGTCAAAATGTTCTATGCAAATGCCTGTCCTGATACAAATAACGATGGCGTACCTGATTTTATTTCGTTTGATGATGATGGGGACAAAGTCCCTGACAACGTAGATATTTCGCCACTCGTAAAAAAATCAACCAACTACGATGATTCGACCCCCTTTGCGTTCCGCGTACTCAATACGACGACTGCAGTCAAACCACTCTATGTTGATTTCCAAATCCGACCAAATAATGATGCACTATTGTACGCCAACAATGCCGTCTACGACTGGCCTAGTGGTGACATCAATGGACAAGTCCAACGTGGACGTGATACAACGTTTGCGACTAGTTCGTTATACAACGCGACAGATAGTACCGCCAGCAATGGTGACGTCAAAGTCAGCGCACTCCTCGAGATTCGTGTCCCCGTATCGAATAGCAATTACGGCAATTTGCCCGTGGCAGCCTGTAATCAGACCAACACATGCCCCGATGATACCACTGCGCCCAAATGGCTCGACAAAACCAAATTCACCGCACTGGGAATTAGCGCAGAATGGAGTCGCGATAGCCAAGGCAATCTCAGAAGCAACGAAGTAACCCTCAGTGTTCCCTTAACGCCCAATTATGACGCCACAGGTACCATTGTGGCCTTCTCGGCCAAAGCCTACTACGAAACCGGGGCAATTGTGTGGTCACAAGATCACAAGATCCGCTTGCAATGGATTGTCACATCCATCCAAGATGACTGCCCTAGCGACACTCCCGATTGCACCGTCGACCAACGAGTCGAAACTACTGGCCTGTTAGCGAGTTATTATGGCGCATGGAACTTAATTGGCATGACCGCCAGCGAGAATATCACTAATAAAGCAACCATCGTTTACGAAGATATCACCAAAGCAATAGTCACAGATAACGCGAATCGACGCCTCTATATCAACGAAGCCAAAACATTCCTTAGTGGCGCATTTATCCAATACCCACTCTTGAGCATTGATGGCACGGACAACAGTTATTCAATTCCACAACTCTTGGATAATACGAGGAATGCGAACGCCATCACCTTGTCCACGTACGGGCTCAACAAAACAGCCACCCGGGCAGCGACCTATACGTTTGCTAATGAATATGACGTAATAACCCTCTACCGCGATAAAATTCCGGCGATTCTCAATGCGTCATTGTGCCGCAACGCAGGCCAAAACAGTGATACTTGTAGTACCCAAGCTGCGCTCCGCACCGCCTGTGAAAACAGTACCAGCGTGGCTTGTCGCCCGGCGACTATTGTATTGACGGAAAGCACCTCCCGGAACGCACTACTCAGTGCTGATTCAAATTCACTTGATTTCAATGGGCTTACCCCCAATGTGGCACGTACCATGAACGGCACCATCTACAAAGTGGTTGCGGGTAATTGGCAAGCAGTAGATAACAGCGATCTTGCAATTGAACTCGATACCATTTATCAAAATACCGCCCCAAGCACTCCTCCGGTAGGATTTACGGATACGGAGTGGAGTAGGTTTCGCAACGGACTGATTAGTTCAAGCATCGTATCTTTTTCATCACCCGAAGCGAATGGCTATTCTTCAGACATTAGCACAGCACTCCTTGATGGGATTACGCCAGCACAATTTGCCGGCAATAATCAAGCTACCTGGAATGCCAGTGTCACTGAGACATACAATTATTTTGATACGATTATTCAATCCATCAATGACAGTGAAAATATATCGTTAAATACACATGATCTCATATTCCCCCAAACACGTGATGAGGCAGAATCAGCAATGTCTGATGCAGCAACAGCATATGATGCTGTATTTGCGACATATGATGGTACAACTAACGCTATCGCATTTGGTATGAATTCAGTACAATGGATCCAATCTACGTTTGGATTACTTTACAAAAATCAATATAAAACTTCTACATTATTTGCCGGCACTACCCTTGGCTCAACTAGCTATTATACTTGGCTAGCTGGTGGCATCCTAATGGCATCAAGCGAACTTTTTGAAAATCCCACTACGCAAATGGCAGTGTTCTATACCGGCGCGGCGCTTTCGTTAGTAAACCAAAGCATCAACATATTCACCCTCTTACCCGCACAAGTAGCAGCGGGGAAAGCAGCAGTAGCGGCAGCAACACAAGCAAGTATTGCAGCGTCTGTTGCTCAAGATGGACTTCAAGCAGGAATGACGTCGTATTTCACTGCGGCAGGCAAAGCTGCGCAAAAAGCTGCACTGATGAAAAATATTGGGACTGCGCTCACAGTATTAGCACTCGTTGCCATCTGGACATTTGGCATCATGTCGGCAGTTAATGCTGATTATGGGTATCAAAGAGGTAACATTATCTCGAATTTGGTTGGGCAAACCGCAACCATGGTGTTACTGATGGTTCTCTCGTCCAATCCTATAGGCGCCTTGGCAGCAGCAGTTATCGGACTCATTGATCTTATTGCCACAATAGCCTGTAAATCCCTTAGCGAAAAACAACAACGCAGTACGGCAGCGCAATTTTTATGCGGCGGTATTTCGGGGATTCTTACCAATCTCTTCTCACCCTATGTTGCGAATCTCGTCGTTGACCCGATGGACACCTGGTCACGCTACCAAAAAATCGAAAGTGGCGATGGTGGTGACTTAACCTACCCCAATAACGGATTTCGGGTGGGCAACGGCATGAATAACGCACTCAAAGTCACCGATTATATCCAACGGATGCCATTCCCCGCATCATGGCAAGCCGCATTTTGGAATGTGCAGTGGTATGACCAAGACACTCGTAATACATCGTTTGCGTATGCGCTCGATAGCGACCAAATCGACTTAAGCAATGCTGATGGTTTTCATCTTGGTTCACAATACGCTGATTGGTTGCACAACTATTCGACCAACTCCGACTACTACTCCGACGGAGACAAGACCTACACGTGGAAAAAAACCATCAATGTTGATTACACCAGCAACTTCGCTACTGCCGGGATCAACACCCAAATGCCAGACCTCTATCTCTCGAGTGTCTATAAGGTACCGCAACAAAACTGCATCACCGTACCAATCGGTATACCTCCAGTTATCATTCCAATTCCCGTGTGCTGGATGGATACGCTCACGAGTCATCCTGATTATCTCAATATCAATGCGGATTCCAAGACGATGTTTGACATCATGCCAGCTACAATTAGTGACTTCGTTGCGCTCCGGCTCAGAGACAACAGCGGCTATACCTTTGCATGGTCTCCTGACACCGCCGAGCCACCCGCTCCTGTATTTGTTGATGCTGATAATGATGGGGTACCCTATACGCTTGAACTACAAAATAGTTCATACGACAATCTTTGGGATAGTGACAACGACAAAATCGCTGATAATCGCGAAATCGCCAATGGCACTTTACCCAACGCCGCAGACAGTGACAACGATGGACTGACTGATTACCAAGAAGCACAATTTGGCACAAATCCCCTAATGCCCGACACTGATGGCGATGGGCTGCTTGACGGTGAAGAAGTCGTGCACATGGACAATACAGGTCTTCTTGTCGGGGGCTGGGAAGTCACGTATGCGATTGTAAACGGAATTCCTCAAACAACGTGGACCAGCTCTGATCCAACCCAAAGTGATGCAGACAACGACGGGGTGATTGATTTACGTGAAAAAGTCCTTGGCTGGAGCCCATTTGCCAAAAACGACGCCGAAATCATCGGAGTCAATGGCACCATCCGTGAAGCACTCAATCCGGCTCTCACCGTCAGTTTTGCCACCAAAACAACTGCTGGGTACCCCAATAGCGGCTTTACGAGTACCGCAGTCACGTGTGTACAATCTAGTAGTTGCCCAACCCTCGTCAATGATCGCCCCAACAATAATTCAGTGGCACGCTTTACTGGTGTGCAAGTACTGAATGCAGGGACAGGCGACCAATCCATCTTTGACACGCAATTCACCTTGGCAGCTTGGGTAAAAGGAGTTGCTCAAACAGACGCGCAAACGATTTTCAGTCAATATGGCCACGTCGAGATTGTGCGGAATGCCGCACGGAATGTACGCGTAAAACTCACTACTGATACCAATACCTATGATTACACAACAACCAATTCAGATATCCCCAACAATGTATGGACGCACCTCGCAGTCAGTTATGCCGATAATGTGTTGGCGATATACATCAATGGAGTTGAAAAAGGTCGCTTTGCCACCACTGGACGTTTAAGTGACACTTATCCAAGCAATAACAATTTGTATATCGGTGGCCAATACAGTAGCACCATTTCGCCAACCAGCAATCGATTCAGTAATTGGGCCAGCAATATCGACGATATTGCGGTTTACAAAATAGGCTTACGCGCTAACGAAATAGTGCAACTCAAAGATGGCTTGCTTACGAGTAACAACGATTTATTTGTGCGCCCAGGCGATCGTTTAATCAGTACGATTAATGAAACCAATAAATTACTTGGCCGGAGCATGCAAGGCTATACCACGATTACGGCAAGCTCCCCCAAAAACGAATCCCAATCAACACAAACCAATGATGCCGCACTCGCAGCAACGACTAGCACCCGTTTTGATAGCACAATTGAAGTCCCTGGCGCCGTCAACAGTAGTACCACGCCTACCACGTATGTGAATAGTTGTGTGTTTGAACACACCGAGTTGTGTGTCAACTTTGACGATAGCAATAGTGCCAGCCCAACCAGTGCGGCACCGTGGAAATTCAATGATGTGTCACCCAATCAAAGTACGTTAACCTGCACCAGTACGGCAAACTGCCCCGACTTCCGTAATCCTGACTGGAAGTTCAAAGCAACCACAGATATGGCAACCGCCGCATCAGTGGGGAATGCAATGGGCAGTAGTGACTTTACCGTCGCTGCATGGATTAAACCAGAAGACCAATCGGTCGCCACGCGTACGATTTTGATGTCCAAAAACAGCCTAGAATCGTTGACGTTGAAATTAGCCCTGGTTGGCGAAAAGCCTCAATTCACGATGTGGGGTTCCGTACTGAACGCAGATACGGTACTTACACTGAACCAATGGCAACACGTCGTATTTCGCTTCGCAAATCAAAAGCGGCAGATTTTTGTCAATGGCGAACTCGTTGCCAGCGATACTACAGCCATCGGGTATCCGTCAGGTTATGGTGAATTACGGATAGGTAAAGATGCGGGTACCAATTCATTTGCGGGGAGTATCCGCGACCTGCAAATCACCTCGAAGGCCATCAGTGACAGTGATATATTAGCACTCGCCAAAACCTGCGAAGACCCGCGCTTGATTATGTGCGTGCCGTTTAATGCAAATAGCACTAGCGCACAAAGCATTGATTATTCACGCTACGGAATTAACCAAGGGGTCGCACTTACCTGCACTGGATGTACGACAAGTAACAATACTGCCATGGTAATTACTGCAGCCAGTCTCCCCACTGGATATGCGCAACTCCTTAATAACCATGATTTTGCGATTGCCCTGAAGTTCAAACTTGCCAGCGTCGCAGGCACCCAAACCATTTTCCAATCCGCCGCTGCCATATCCGGTGGAGATCGGCTACAAATCCAACTGCTGAATGGCAAGCCTGCGGTGAATTTGGGGAATCGTAGTGTGACCATCGATTCCCGGACACTTGTAGCAAATACATGGTATTTCCTCGTCGTCTCTCAACAAAGTGGCAAACTTACTATCAATACCTCATCAGCCAACGGCACCAGTTTGACGACAAATAGTAACGTCATCAATAGCGCCGAAATGACCAAAATCCAAGATCCACTAAGCATTGGCGCTACGGGATTGACTGTCGACATGCTCCGCATTTATCGCGGTGGGCTATCTGATGCAAATATTACGGCACTAGCACGCTATGCCCTATTTGACAAGATAAATAGTTATGTAAACCAATCTCCTACATCCGATACGATGGAGATTACTGTTGAAGCCCGCAACAAAATCATCAACCCTGATCCTAATTTCGAACGTATCCGCAGTAATTGTGATGAATCATCGGTCGTGATTTGTGTGCCATTCGATCGCGATATCAGCACTGCCTATCCCGCCTATCGCAATGGAGCCACGGCCAGCCAATCTTCTACGTACACGACATCGAACCCTGCAAGTAAAGCGATTGATGGGATTACCAGCAATACATCCAATGCCTACTCGATGACCAATTCCGAAAACAATGCGTGGTGGCAAATGGATTTGGGGAGTGTAAAAGACATTTCCACCATTACTGTCGTTGATCGCTTGAATGGGAATTATCGTGATCGTTCCGAAAGCGCTGTCGTAATGTTGTTGAACAGCGATTTGGGAACATCTAAAAATATCAGCAGTAACAAAACTGCTGCAGTGAGTTGGCGTAATTTGAAATGTAATAACACGGCATCCAGTTGCACCGGCAATACCGACTATGTACAAGAAGTCACCTTCCCCAAAGGCACCAAAGCACGCTATGTGCGGATTCAACTCAATGGTCGCACCGATTATTTGCACTTGAGTGAAGTAATCGTCAACGGTGAAGTGCATTCCTGTGCCTATGGCAATACCTGCCCAACGTTTGCCACCGGTGGGGTGGAATTCAAAAGTAGTAACAAACAATCCATCGTCTTATCGAACACATTATCGAGCACCTTTGAGGGTGCCAAAAATTACACCGTAATGACATGGCTTAAATTATCAAATTATGGAAATAATGTAATTATTGGTGATAATAGTGCGCTCGTAGAAACGGTCAACTATCCTGCCCGCACTGGTACGTCGAATAATTCGTACTTTGGGGTAACGCAAGGGCGCCTGCTCGTCGGAGACACTACGGATACTAATTGGACGTTCTTAAGCGGATTTAGTGCGCTGAGCAAAAATATTTGGTATCACGCAGCCTTGGTGCGTGATGGTACAACGCAGACTATTTATCTCAATGGCGAACCCTATGCGAGTCACACCAGCATCAATTTCACGGGGATTCGTCAAATGGAGATTGGCGGCGCTGATGGCAAGTTTGACGGTAGCATGCGCGACTTCCAAATCCACAATACCGCACTGACTCCAACCCAAATCAAACTCAGTGCAACCACGCCCGCCTTTGAATTACGCATCCCATTTGACGAGCCAAGCACGAGTACGGCGTTTAGTGATGTGCTTACCACCGGCTTAAAACTAACCTGTGTTAGTAGTTGCCCATTGAGTGGCGTTCCTGGTCGTGACGATCGTGCGGTGCGATTTAATGGGAATGAACCATTGCAGTTCACCGCTACAACCAGCGCATATACCACAAATTCATTGTTGAGTTCACCAGACAGAAGTACTGGGCTCGGCGAATCTGCGGATGCCTATACCATCAGTATGTGGGTGAAACCAAGCAAATACAACGTCTGGTTGCTTGGCAACGGAATCATCAATCAACACCTCAGAATTGGCATTGATGCCAGTGGGTATGTCACATTTGAACATGCCAGTGACTGCTTCACCGCATATTGTTGGTCAAGCACCCCATTGCGCTCAAGTAGTGTTATCCCACTCAATACATGGACGCATATCACTATTTCATCAAACGTCAATACCAATATTTCCCAATATCATCTGAACGACTACATTTTCATTAATGGTCAATCTGCGGGCTCACGATCAGCTAATGCCAGCTCAGCCCAGCCGATTACAGCGATCGCCGGGACAACTGTGGTGAGTACCAAACCCGTCACCCGCACATATATTGACACCTATGGCTCTTCCAATGCCCAAAACCAAAGTGACGCCGTTGAAGGTAACAAAACCTACTACCCCTTTAGCAACACCAAACGGGCGCTATCGTATGGCGATGTCGGCTCACTGTTCGGCAGCACGCAGGCCACCATTGCACTCTGGGTCTACCCAAATGTCAGCCCAAACGAATTCCGTGTACTAGCATCTAGAGCTGGCACTTCAGGCAGTGGTGCCTATGCAATTCGCATTAAAGGGACACGGGTATGGGTCAACTTCAACATTACGGCGATTGGCTCAACGAGCGGATATACAGGTGTAGATACCGGACTCGATATTACGCCCAGCACCTGGAATCATATTGCGCTGATCTACAATGCATCTGCCACAGGCACGCAATTTAGTGTGCGGGTTGGTTCCCAACGCCGTGATTTCACTGCCAGCGGTACGGTCACCGAAACCGCCCCTGCAGAGTTAACCCTTGGCACCAGCAAATTGTGGACTACCTATAATCCGTTTGATGGTCGCATTGCCAATCTGTTCATTACTCCACGTGCGTTAAGTGATTCCGAATTAACTGCTCTTCAATCTGAAACCTTCAGCACAGATAGTTTGCGCAAATATGGCAATAGTGACCCGGTAAATGAAACAATCAATATTGCCGAGAATTACGCAGGTGACCTCGATGAACTGCGGATTGCACCGGTATATACGCGCCAGAGCGACGATGCCAGTAAACAAGTCAAGGCAGCCCCAAATTGGAACCTGACCTTTGAAAACAATGTAAGTAGCAATCAAACACGAGTAACCAATGGAGTGACTGCCACCGCTCAAATAGATAGTGTCGTCCTGCCAGAAGATGTTCCTACGCGGGCAGGAATTACCCGATTCAATTTTGCAGCCACGTGCGATGCACCTGAAATCAGTGGGGCGAGTTGCCCAATTGGCAATACCGTTGGTATGGTAGGTATTGCAGGCACATTTAATGGCACAGATACGCTACTCCAAGTGAGCAACCCCGTCACGATTACTAACGAAATCAAAGCTGGTGGTAGTGTACGGCTCCTCATTCACCCAGACAAACTCAGTGGCAATCAAACCATTTTTTACTATGGGGATAGTGCGGGAGGTAATGCCAAACTCCAAGTGCGGATTGTCACAGACAGAATCCAAATCCGAGTCGGCACCAGTGTATTTACCAGCACGACGGCACTCGCCATGGCCTGGAATCAGCTTTCGTTTCGGTTCGGTGCAGATGGTTTCCGTTACTATCAAAACGGCACACTTGATACTGGTAGTAGTGCCACCAGCAATGCCGCGACGACCTTTAGTAATGCGACATCAGATGTCTTACGCATCGGCGGGAAAGGCAAAATAAACGGGACATTTGGGGCTGCGAGTGAAATGTACAAGGGCGGGATTGACGACATCACCTTCACGCCAAGTAGCTCATCTGATGCTAAGATCTTCCGTATTGCTCGTTCACAATTTTCACAAGCGATAACGAAAGTTAAAGTCGCAGAATTCACCATTGATGCCGATGCGCCATTGGTAACAATTACAAACCCCAGATATGTATCACGGGTGCCAGTCCAATTTACCATTCGCACCAGCGATCCCACTTCCTCCATCCAAAGCATCACTGCAGCAATTACGAGCACCATTAATAGTGCTGGTACAATCGTCGCACCCTTCTCTACTACGATTGCCGCAGCCCAATGCCTCGACGCTGTTGCTGGCACTGCCTATTGCCCGACATTCCAGCTCAATCAATCCACAACGAGTAAAATTGAAGGCAAATATGGTATCTCAATAAATGCCTTTGATGCCGTCAACAACACTGGTACCGGCCAATCACTTATTTTAGTTGATACCACAGCTCCGCTTACTCCCACATTAGTTCATGCAACGGCCACCTACACGACGAGTCGTGCAATCAACCAAAACAATCCTCATCTCCTCATCCGGCTCCAAACTAGTGATCCAGTACTAGGCAACTCGAATAATAGCCCAGGCAGCGGTGTGGCAGCAGTGAGCGTCAATATCAAAGATAACGCTGGTCGGACACTAAACGAATTACCCGTGCCGGCGCGTTTGGTCAATGGGGTATGGGAAGCAGATATGTTGTTACCATTTGGGGACCCAACCGGGTTCTATCAAGTGAGTGCCATTGTCACAGATAATGTCGGCAACAGACGCGATGCCATTGTTGCCGGCGCCAGCAACCCAATCGAAATAGACAACTCTCCCCCCCAAGTTACCTTGACATCACCTTCTGCATACGATTCAACGACTGCAACCATCGGGGCGGTGGCACTCCAAGGACGCATATCAGATTATGGTGACGGACGGCCAGGCATTCACCGTGGGATGCGGGTGCGTCTCGATTTCGAAACACCTGATGGTTCCAATACATTTGATAACCGCGCCGATAGTCGCTATACCACTACCTGCACTACCTGTCCTTCGGTTGCAAGTGATACTACCGCCACCACCGATACCAAAAACCGCGTAGCACGGTTTAGTTTAGATGCACCCAATCAATCGTTAAGCATTACCAATGTAGCCAGCGTCTTGACCGGAACGTTTAGTATTGCCTTGATGGTGAAAATCCGTGACAGTGGGACTATATTGAGTACTGGCATTGCCAGCAATCCGCGGCTACGCCTCAAAGTCGACAAAATAGGCAGCACCTTCAAAATCACCGCCCAACAAGGCAACAAAAGCATTGCAACCCCTGCGACCATCCCATCAAACACGTGGTATTACCTTATTTACAGTGAATACGATTCAACCATGAGTCTGGCCTACGGAAGAACCCTAAGTACCATGGCTCCAGCACTCACTGTGTCAAAAACAGGAGTTACTACTCCAGTACTCAATGATCTCATCCTCGGTGCAATCCAATCCAACACTACTTCGACAAATCGTGAGGATTACTTTAGAGGCTATATTGACGATGTAATCGTGTCAGAATTCCTGCTCGAAAGCATTGACCTTATGGGTCCCTCAATTAGTCGGGGTAACGACACCCTGAGTCTACAAACACGTCTCGCTATTACTGATGATGGCTTTACCAATAATGATGGGTTAGCAGCGCTCGCTTCCTATTACTTACCAATGAATCAAGTTAGTTTGCCAATGCTTGACAGCATTAATGGCACAAAATCATCATCTTGTGCCACGATTGTGAACACTTTCGGTACGTGCCCCACAATCACCGAAGGGTTTACCACGAATGCGATGCAATTTAATCGCGATTATGATGGAGTGTTAACCGGAGCCACACTGCAATCAACAAATGCTATTTCGCAAAGCATGGCATTACGTTTCAAAATCAACCCACAAGATTACAATCCAAGTAATTTATTACAAATGAATGGATTTACAAATAGTGCCCTAATCGCCTATCTCCAAGCCACTGCCAATACAGATTCACTCGCCATGCGCTTCAGTTATGACAATCGCAAACAAACGGTGAATGTAAGAATTACCAATTCAACCAGCGCACCCATCGAGACAACCGACACTGCGACGTTTATTCCAGACAATGATTGGCACACATTAGTAATCACCGCGAGTGGTGGTGCGGAGAATACCCAGATCACAATCTATATTGATGCCAAACAGATTTTGACACGTAGCCTTACTGGCCATTTTAGCAATGCCCAACTAGGGCTTGGAGCGTTCATTGGCACAGCAGCGTCACCAAACGAATTTCCGCTCGGTGCTGCAAAAAACATCACCATTGATGATGTGGCGATTTTTCAACGTGCATTAACGATGAAAAACATCATCGACTACTCGTATGGCTATAGCACCGTCTATGATGAATCGTTTGACGATGTGGCAATTGGTGCAGGAAGTGTCATTGTTGACGCATCACCATTTCATCAATCAAGTACCGTATTGAGCGCGCGTACCCAACTCAATGTGGTAGGAATATCAGGTCTTGGAGCCTTAGATTTCAATGGTAGTGACGAAGTAGTCCATCATGACAACAACGGTATCAGCTTTGGAGCTGCCAACCAACCGTGGAGTCTTACGGCGTGGGTAATGCCTAAGCAATCAGGGAGTTCAGGAACTATCGTTAAAGGAACGGCAAACGACTATTCATATGAGCTTTCATTGGATGCCGGGAAACCCAAATTTGTGATGGCAGGCATGACGATTACCACCTCTACCGTCTTGCCAACCACTAATCCCGCTCATCTCGCCGTTAGTTCCAACGGGGTAAGTACTACACTACTTCTGAATGGGGTTGCGCTCAACACAAAACTCAACGGTACTGCACAATTCCCCGCCACCACCAATAAACTTGTCACATTCACCACCAAAACACAATCAGAAGGCATTGCTGCGGCAAATAATGCCTATGACGGCAATTTCACCACTGCTTCGCAAACAACAAGGAGCACCAATCCCTATTGGATGGCCACCAATAGTACAACTAGCAATTTGATTGACCGCATCACCATCTATAGCGCTGACCCATCATCTAACTATCCATTACACAATTTTTACGTGTTTGTCTACGATGATCTCAGTGATACTTCCATCGCTAACCTAAAAACAAATGCGAACTGGACATACCACAACGCTGGCACTGTCTATGACCACATCGTAATCCCCGTCCCATATGGAATTCATGGCAAGAACGTTCGAATTGTCATGGAAGGAACCAATAAAACACTCTATCTCAATGAAGTGCAGATCTTCCAATTACCCAAAATACGGATTGGGACAGGATTTACAGGAGTAATTGATGATATCAAAATCTATCGCCGAGCTATCAATGCAGCAGACATCAATCGCATTCAGGCGATGATTTGGCGTACGAGTACACTTACAGGCTATCGTTTATACAACGACAGTGTCAATAGTGGGTACTACTGGAACCAAAATCTCGTGAGTGATGTTGAAGTCAATGCCACCATTCAAAGTAACAGTACAGATACCAATAACAATTCACAGCGTACCATCGGCGAAAAACCATTGTGGAGTGGGGGAATTGATACACAAGCACCTCGCGTAGTTGTCACCAATCCCAATTATACATATGCAGTAAGCGCCACCGACCGTAATCTCATGACCAATCAAATTACCACTCCTTGTGGTGCAAACATCAGCATGACCAACCAACCAGCTGATTCGTTGTGGTTTCTCACCCGTATGAGCTTCCTCGATGGTACTGTCTCACCACTCACCAAAGTTACGGGTAATTGTACGCTCACCAACACGCCCCAGATCATGCAAACAAACACCCAAACCATTTCACCCACCACCGAACTGGTGTATGGCAAATCAGTAGCTTACATGGGAGGGAATAATACGATTGCGTTAGCAAATACCAGCATTGGTACTGCAGTTATTCAATCAACCATTGCCGTAAGTGGTATGGTGTACAAACTCGCAATCAACCGCACCAGCACCCGACTATACGCAGTAAGCACATTCAATGGGCAAAGTAAATTGTCAGTTTTTGATGTGAGTATATCTACAGCACAGCCCAGCTTGATCAATAGTATGAACATCAATTTAGCTGCAGGAACAAGTATTTCGAATCTCGCAATCGCCAATAACGGTGACCAAGATACATTTGTGCTCTTGACGGATACACAGCTCCCTGCAAATATCATGGTCATCAATGTCAGCAATGTCAGTACGAGCACACCCCCAACCCATAGTGCGACATCTACCGGCAATGAAATGCCAATTTATCACATGGCCTCCCAAGACGATTTAGTGGTCTTTGCACATAGCAACGACGGAATTTCCATTCACCGCATTAATGATATCGGTATTTTGGATGAGGTTGCGCGATATAAAACTCCGGGTTTCGCACACAAAGTCTTTTTCCAAGGGAATAATGTCCTCGTAATTGATGATGATGAAGGTTTTGACGGTGCAACGGCACCGACATCTGCCAATATCATCAGAGTCATCGGTGTGGTTGATAGCATCGTCGATGGCCAAGCCATCCTCGAAACTACCATCACCGAAATCGCCACATACATGCATACAACGACGCAAGCGCCGTATGCTGAAGAGGACGTTGTCTCATACCGCATTCTTGATATCGAGCCCTATATCAACAACGAAATCATGATTTTGAGTACGGCCCAAGAACAACCCAGCAATCAACGTATCTCAATCGTGCATGTTTCAGCTAATAGTTTGGAGCTGATAAACGACACTCGATTTGATAGTCCAGGTGCGACACGGATTGCAACCAATCATCAATCAGTGATAGCCCTCAGCACCATCGCGAATACCACCAAAGCAGTCGGCTTCCAAATTAGCGATAGTCGCCTAGCCACCCAAGTATGTGATATGGTCAACAACTGTACGACGATTACATCACCTTATACCACCACCATCCAATTAGCCCATAACCCACCGGTCCAGGCGAGTGTGCAAATTCTCAACCCAGAGAAAATGTACGCAACTACGACGCCAACCATTTACGTCCATGCTGAATCTCCAAATGGGATTACTCGGTTGGCAATCACCGTCAATGGTATTGAACAAACGAATCCATGGATTAGTAGTGGCAACAATCCGTTACTGCTCGAAGCGGCCCTCCCATTGAATATTGGGAGCGGTACCTATGCAATCTCCATCAAAATGACTGATGCACTCTCGACCACCATAACTAGTCCAATCATGAACACAGGAATCGATCTGACGGCACCACAAATCACCATTATCACACCAGTCATAGGACAAGCACAATTAATCAACGAATATTCAATTATCAGTGCAATAATCACGGACGACATTGGGCTAAATTCACTACAAGTCATCAATAATATAGACAACACGTTAATCCCCTATACCATAAAGCGCGAGGGAAATCGTGCCAACGTTACGATTTTGTATCGCAGTAATCAAACGGTGCCACAAACGATACCGCTCCAGTTAATTGCCACAGATTACGAAGGTCGTACCACCAATCTAAATACCAATATCACTGTTGATCTCGTCGCACCAACTGCAACAAATGCTACGTTGAAGGCAACGATTGCTGGCGTGTTAACCACGCTGACCAATAATCAGCTCTTGCCTGCATTCACCGATTTACAAGCCACCTGGAGCCAGATTAGTGACCAGTCAAAAATCACCCTCAATCAACTCGAATACACGACAACAAACACTGGCGGAACGACGCCATACACGATTACGTATGCCCTCCCAGCCAACACTACCACTATTTCAAGTGGCAGGATGCCCAATGTAGGAGCCCCGGCAATTAGCACCACCGAAGCCAGCAAAATGGACTTCCGCTTGCACTTGCGCGACGAGTGGGGAAATGACACATCCTCACCCCTGCCGTCTATTTATGTCGATAGCATAAGCACGCCTGACTATACCCTTATGAATGGCCAAAACCCACCCTATCGGGGCTTCATTAATAGTAGCTGTACAATTTTGGACACTGATACGAGACCAACCAATATCGGTAGCCAACAATTCGCCACCACTTGGGATAGCCAAGCATTACGCTTCAATTGGCAAGGCGCTGACTGGAATTATGATGGTGATCTCTTTATCTACCTCGACACCAAAGCACCAAGCAGCGATTACCCGTCTGGTGGTACCTACAGAGCCTACCGACCAGCGAGCTATACCCAAGTCATTACTGACAGCCTCAATTTTGGCGCATCGTTTATTAGCCTTCCCAGTGATATGGCCTCACGCTTCGGCAATACCTCATCCGACCGGTCAAAACTCGGTTCGGATTATGTCATCCATGTTCAAAACCGTACCACCATTAATTTACTCCGCTGGAATGGTACTGATTGGGTCAATGACGGTATAACTCCTGAATATCGTTACGGCATCGATGACGGAATCAAACAGACTGATATTCGCGTCTTGTTCAGCCAAATTGGGTATGTTACGTCTGTTTCTTTAGGCGTGGTCGCATTTGCAACCACACCTACGAGCTTTATCCCATGGGCGGCATTTCCCACTGCCAATCCAGTCCAAAGCGATCAAGGTGATGATGCCCTCGTTGCATTACCTATGAAGACCGGATACGGATGGGATCGGTTAATTGCAGGAGTCTGTCCAAAAACCGCCACCATAAACACGAGCAGTCTCGAGATAAATGCAACCCTGACAAATACCCCGGCTGGTGCAACCCAAGGAACCACAAGCACATATTTCCGTACCACAACACCAGATGCAGTCAATCAACTGATTACAGAATCAGCAGATGTCTGTGCGCAATTAATCGGCAACAAATGGTGTGACACCGCCAGCGCCATGCAAACCAATACCATTAACAATCCTTATATCCTAGACACCTTGACCAGCATGCTCAACGATACCAATGCCCCAATCATTGGTGATGGTCAATCTACATCATATGTCCTTACGATCAAAAACCCCAGCCTCACAAGGCCCACTGCCACCATCTACGCATTGGTCGAGACCTATGGCAATATCTGGTTGACCAACAGTAATAGTACGGTCAGTCCGGCTATCGTGAATGGAGGGAATTACAGCTACCATACAATTTCGAGTGGCAACGGCTGGCGCGATTATTTACTCATTCGCATCGATCCGTTAGGGAGCAACGAAACCAGATCAATTACGCTCAACACCATAACAGACCGCAACAAGGCCCAAGCATCGGAAGCAGACAGATTAACTTCCGCCCATATCGCCAAGATATCAGTGCGCTTCAGCGATCAAGCTATTTTGACAAACGGGGTAATCACTGGCATCGTTAGCAATCGCACATTGGAATGGCTGAACGCCGCAAATACCATCGATAACGAAGCACCAAGCCAAGTACTCGCCGATAATCAAGCATTCCTCAAACCAGGAGTCACTTCAATTACCGGCAAGGTTGTCGATGCATCAGCGGTGACAGAGGTACTTCTCGAATACAATACCAATCTCAGTAACATACCAAAGTTAATTAATTGTGGTGCTGCAATTAATAGTCGATGGCAGTGCCCGATAACCATTACAAGCACCATCAATAGTGTCAATTATCGAGTCCGTGCGAGTGATGCGTTCAATCAACAGAGCAAATGGAGTGCATGGTATTCCTCAGAAATCGACCGCACGACACCTACATTTGAATTTAACACGTTGAGTACAGCTATCCTCAACGCACCATACGTCAGTGGCAATACGATTAGTCTGAGTGGTGTGGTAACAGATTCCAATAACCAGGTCGATGTATCGATTTGTGATGAACAAATCGATAGTTGTAATCTTGGTACGGTGACAAACCCAACCGTTATCCAAAACACATTCACATCACCTGAAAGCACACCAAATAAGACCCTGAGTATCAAGCCATGTGGCCAAACAGAACTCATTAACTACGACCGCTTGCTTATTTCCCAAAATGCAGCACCGGCAAATTTGAGGATTTCGTCGCTCAATGTGACGGTCAAAGTCACATCCACTGCCACAGACCAAATCACACTCTGGCTCCAATCACCATCAGGAACGTTAGTACCACTGCTCATCAATCAACGACCGGCTACCACCAATATTTACAGCCAATTCAGAGACGACAGTGGCAATACCAGCCTACCCTCTGTAGCGGACTTCACCCAACCCCCGGTGTCTATCCGCCCCAACGGACAACTCTCTACGCTAACCGGTGAACCAATCAACGGCACTTGGCAACTATTAGGCTGCGATAGTGGCGCTGGTAGCACGAGTATCATCAACAACTGGGGTATCGAATTTGCCTCTGCAAGCACGCCGATAAGCCAGAATGCACCATGGAGCTATACACTACAGCAAACTGATAACCTCGATAATGTACGCCGGAATTTGGTAATATCGGCGGTAGACAAAGCGAGCAATATCAGCGAAGCCCAAGAAGTTTCTATCAAAATCGATACCTTGGCACCGCGAATTAATATCACCCAATTACGTGACACCATCTTGGCGAATAGTGTCCAAACACTCTTCCAAGGCACTATCAGTGAAGGAGGCGAAGTATCCTCACTTACTGCCAATATCTACAGTAATGATAATTTAGCGCAAAGTGTTAATCTTGATTGGCTTTTGAGTCAAAATCAAGAAACACAACGTATGAATTACTTGTCAAACCGGGCAATTAGTACCTATACATGGCAATTACCTATCGACAGCAATACATTGGTTGCTGGCAATTACACGGTGCAATTTATTGTATCTGATGCAGCCGGAAATCGGTTTACCAGTACGACGTACACCTTTTTCATCCCGGCAACCATCGCACCAACAGTCAATGTCCTCAACAACGTGGTTATGCCTCGCAGTGATAGTTTTCGCTTGGATTATCTTGTGGATACCGGCGTCGGAAATACGATCGTCAATGCGAAAGTCGAATTAGATACAGAGGCATCGCCAATCACAAATACCGCTACCCTTCAAATGTGGGATAGTAATGGATTACCAGATGAGAATGCCCAATCAAAGATCCCATCAACGTTACAAAGTAATCGTTTGACGCAGCTCGTAATGAATGACACCGTAGCCGCTGCGGTAGATGACACCGCCACAGTTACAACTTGGGCACTATCCACCGCCAATACGCTCACAATCACCAATTCCCTCACAAATGTGTCGCAAATCGCTCTTGGGGATAGCGATAATCCTCACCTATTGACCCTTTCTCATACGGGAGTGGTGAGCGACTACACCCCATTGGCAGTCACAACAGTACTTACGAACGCAGTCGCAATTGCTGCCGGTCGCACCCATAACTTGGCAATACGTAATTCTGGCGAACTCTATGCTTGGGGCTCTACAAATACCTACGGCGAAACCACTATCCCCATTTCGGCACGCATGGGTATCGCACAGATTGGTGCTGGAGACGGATTTAGCGTGGTGCTCAAATCCGATGGCCGCGTCATCGCCTGGGGGAAAAACGATCTCGGTCAAGCAACAGTCCCCGTGAGCGCCACCAATCAAATCGCCCAAATTGCTGTCGGGAATAGCCACGTGTTAGTATTACGCCAAAACGGCACCATTGTGACTTGGGGGAACTCGAGTCATGGCCTCCAAAACATACCAACAGGTGCGGTCGATGTCATCGCCATTGTCGCCAACGACGATGCGAGTGCGGCATTGACACGAAATGGAGCCCTCTATGTATGGGGCACTCACACCAGCATCAGTAATTGTTGTAGTGGAAGCAGTGTAATTGCCATCAACCGTACCCAAACGCTCACCAATCGGGTGACAATGGCACAAACACAGATAAACACACTCCCAGCCAATACCATCACAGTGCCAATATCCAATACGTTTGATGGACTAATTCCCAATCAACGCTATCGCTATACCATCGTCGTAACCAATAGTGCGAGTAGTACGACCTATACTGGGGTGTTTGATACTACCCAGCGTTACTATATGCACTATATACCGCTTCTTTCTCGCGACGGATCAACCGTTATTAATACCGCTCTAGGTAAATAAGGAGCCTGATTATGTACAAACAATTTCTTGCATACTGCATTACCTGCGTACTTATCAGCACCTTGTTTGCCGCACATCACGAAGTACTGGCCATACGTTCGCCCAAAGCGGCGTGTCCGACACCGAACAAGAAAGGCACAATAAATGCAGTTTACACATTCACTAACACGGGCGAATGCACATGGACAATCCCATCTACCGTCAAAAGTATCGACATACTTGTAGTTGGCGCTGGCGGGGCTGGTGCAGCGAATGGTGGTGCAGGTGGTGGCGGCGGGCAAATACTAGAGTACCGTAGTAAAACGGTTACTCCTGGATCAACAATTACAATCGTGGTTGGTGCACCTGCAACCACTGCTGGCGGGGCTGGCGCAGATTCAAACATCACACTCCCCAACAATGCACCATTTTTAGCAAAAGGTGGGGTCGGTGGTGGGTCATCAACAGGAGGTACTGGCTGGAGTCCCGTGGGCTACATTGCTGATATAATAAGTAATGGAACATATAATAGTAATGGCGGTGATAGTTGTGATAACACCGGTCCCGGATTTACCGTTGGTTTTTTCACAACTCCTTTAGTTGTTTATTCTCACGGTGGTCATAAATCCGGTTGCTCCGCTACCACACTTATCTATTTCGGAAGCGGTGGTAATGGCTATTCAGGCTCAGATGCTCCATCGTTAGGCATTGCTGGTGTCATCAAAATTCGTGAGTCAGAATATCTGACCTCAACCGAAATAGCCAATCAAACAAATACCGCCATCACCAATCAAACAAATGCGGCCATCACCAATGTGGCCGCTTCGTGGACGCTTACCAATACACCAACCCGGTCCAATACACCAACCCGGTCCAATACACCAACCCGGTCCAATACACCAACCTGGACCAATTCACTAACCCGGACCAATACACCAACCTGGACCAATTCACTAACCCGGACTATTTCACCAACCTGGACCAATTCACCAACCTGGACAAACACGCTTACCAATACACCAACCCGGTCTAATACACCAACCCGGTCTAATACACCAACCCGATCTAATACACCAACCCACACCAATACACCAACCCGGTCCAATACACCAACCCACACCAATACAAAGACGTTGACCCCATCGAGAACGGCCACATTCTCTGTAACGCGCACCAACACTGCAACCTCTACACCTGTAATTTCGGTGCCAACCGCCCAAATCGCCACTATCGATAGTGGAGGGCAATTACTCACCTGGGGGATAAATGCACCCTATCACATCGATGCAATTCCCAACCTGAACAATGTCGGTGTAGTGCAAATCGCCATGGGTGAACACCACGCATTGGCACTCACCGCCAACGGCACCGTCGTTGGCTGGGGTACGAATCTCAGAGGGGAACTAACCATTCCCACCACACTAAACAATGTAGTCCAAATTGCCGTAGGTCAATATCATAGTGTGGCACTCAAAAATAACGGTACCGTCGTCATGTGGGGCGACGCTGCGGCTTTAATACCTCCTACGGGGGGCTCACTTACCGGCGTTGTCCAAATCGTCGCTGGCAATAACCACACCATATTACTCAAATCCACCGGGCAAATCAACGTGTATGGCGCGCCTGAAGCCCAAGCTGTTCCATCGATACTGAGTAGCAAAGTTATTGTCGCTGTCGCTGCGGGGGGGATTAATTCCTTAGCTCTTGGCAATGATGGTGCGGTGTATCAATGGGGCGATTCATCACTCCAATTGCCAGCCCGCGTAAGCGGCAGTGTCACACGTATTTTTGCAAGTGGCAACGTCTATGCCGCACTACGAAGTGATGGGGAGCTCTACCTATGGGGTGTAGTAGGCACATTAGTAAGCAGTGGCAATGCCACATTAATCTCAAATGCGACGAGTGGGTGCCCCTGTATGAGTATTCCCAGCATGAGTGGCTTGGTCAATGTCAATCAATCACAATGGGGGATTATCCTCGCCAAACGCTCAGGTCAACGACAAGTATTGCCCCACCAATCTGTAGCAGTACCTGCCGGGATTCCGCTCGGGGCACTCAGAATGAGCACTCATCAAAGCCACAACTTTGGTATCGCCATTATTCCCTTTTCACGGACAGTCACTACCATGACACCCACCCCAAACACGCAACTTTCGATGCGTGCAGCTAATGAATTTAACACACTCGGCGTAGTCAGTGTGTGGGGTGGCAACAGTGCAATCCAATCAATCCCTGCGGATGCAACTGATAAACTCGTCCAAATCAGTGCCGGTTATCGCCATATGGTTGCACTTCGCCCCGATGGCGTTGTCTTGGCATGGGGTGATAATGCATTTGGACAACTCAACGTTCCAGCTAGCATTACTACCAGTCGCCCTTACACAGATACGACGAAAGTCATTGCACTTGCGTCAGGTGCGTATCATACCTTAGCAATGCGCGCCAACGGTTCTATACTCGCATGGGGAAGTAATGAAGACAAACAAATTACGATTCCCCCATTAACCACCGTGGCCCAAATTGCGGCAGGCGTCCGTCACTCAGTCGTCTTACAAAGCAATGGCTCAATAGTCAGTTGGGGTGACAATACCTACGGGCAATTAAATGCACCCTATATCTCTGGTGTCGTCAAAATCGCTGCAGCTGGCTGGCATACAGTCGCATTACTCCGCAATGGAACAGTTGTTGCCTGGGGCCGGGATAATTATGCACAAACCCAAGTAAGTGGATATACCAGAGTCATCGATATTGCCGCAGCCCAAGAAAACACCGTCTTGTTGCTCCAAACAGGGCAAATCGTCGTTATCGGCAAAAACACCCAAGAACAACTCTATGCCCCCATTGGGAACTACCAACGAATTGGCGCAGGCGCCAACCATATCTTGGCGATTAATTCGGATGGGAAGGTACTCGGGTGGGGACTCAATTCGAATGGACAAACGACTATTCCCAATGAACTCCTCTTCCCATTCCAAGTGGTTGGCGGTTCCAATTTCAGCGCAGCACTGGTGCAGGCAATCGACAAGCCCGAAAACACCCCCATCAGAAGCACGGCAACAATTCCATCATTACCGATGATTGCCACTACCATGCCCGAAGCAAATCGCGGGAATTACATCGTGCTGGCAAATGGACTCAAAACAGATCCCATTTCATTTAGCGGCAGTAATATTACCCTTGCAGCCGGGATTACCAGTACGCTCGACATTGCAGGCAATATGACATTTATCCGCGATGCAAATACCCAATTATGTAACCTCCCATCAGCCCTAGCTACTCAAATTTTCCAACAAGGAATTGGAGAATTCGTTGTCACACTCTATAAAAACCACGTCGTGCGAGTATGGAGTATATGTAACTGGAATAATGAAGCAATTAGTTACGATGAGCTTATCCCCACGGCATTTCAACAAAATGTTGCCGAAATTTCGGTGCGTGGTCCACATATTATGGTGCTCACCATTGATGGTCGCATCTGGTCAAATCTCTTTAATCTCACCCAACGCACCAACATCAACCATATCGCTGCTGGACGTAATTTTGCGGCCATTTTGCTCAATGACAACACCATCGAAGTTGTCGCCCAAGACAATCTCGACGGCATCTTAAATATTCCACCATCTGCAACCACACTTACTGAAATCAGTGCGGGCGATTACCACATTTTGGCACTACGGAGCGACGGCAGACCCGTCAGCTGGGGGGCAAATAACCACGATGAAGGGCAAGCAGACATCCCATTTGCAGCCCAGAAAAACGTCATCGCCATTGCGACGGGAGAAAACCAAAGCATGGCATTACTCAACACCGGTAGCGCAGTCGCATGGGGTGATTATCCTGCCAATACTATCGACAACCTCAATATCGTCAATACAAATTATTACGTTACCGGCATTTCTACCGGAGATCGTCGTATCGCCGTGAATATTTTGTCGCGACCCGTAATCCTCTCCCCCACGACTATTCCCAGTGCGACCAAGGCCATCATCCCAACCCTCACCCCACACGTATTATCCAATGTCATCGCAGGTGGATTGCTTGGCTGGTACAACATGTCAGACTTCCAGCCCATAGGGATATTCAATTCCACTGGAATAACATTCTCCTGTACTGCTACCACAAATTGCCCCAGCACACTCCCCAACGAAACTACCGCACTCCAATTTATCAATAGTCGTGGGGATGAACTTGTTAGTAGCGGTTTATCCAGTGGCAATATCACGTTAGACAACCAACCATTTACCGTACGTGCAGTCATCCGTCGTGACACGCTCAATCGCAATGAAGTCATCATGAGCTTGGGTCAACCAGGAATAGCAAATAAATATCTCACCATGGGCATCGACCGCGAAAATCGTCCGTTCTGTAATTTCTATGGGAGTGATTTACGTAGTGCCAATTGGTATAGTGACCTCACATGGCATCAATACGCTTGTAGTTATGACCCAATCTCGCGAGTACGTACCCTGTGGCGCGACACCGCAATCATTGCCCAAGATGTGGTCCTCGCAGGATTTACGCCCGGTTCAGCACGCATCATCATCGGCAGGCGGTATGACACAATGGAAGGATTTACGGGTACCCTGAGTAGTTTCGAAATCATCAACCACGTTGTCACCCAATCCGAAATGCACGATCCAACAAGTATCGCAAGTACGGACAAAATTGCCCGCCTCCAAATCGAAACCCTCATGAAAAGCATTTCCCCGAATCGGGCGACCATTCGTTGTGGAGGCGATAACGGACTTTGTGCCAATTTCGCCATTCCCCGAGTCGGAAAATCCCACGACGATCGCGCTGCTATTTTCCAAAACAACCAACTAAAAATCGTACTCCAACCCACCCCAGCCAGTTTTACGATTGCATACTGGGCCGCACCAGACAACTATGCCTTACCCGCAATTATCGCCTCACGCCTAAACTCAGATAATACTGGGCTCTACATGGGCTTTGACCAAACCACTGATGGTGAGGAATCTACAACCCCGCAAGTATTTTGTAAATGGCAACTTAATCCGAGTAACACAACGATTGCACTCAACATCACAGAAACATTTAACAATTGGACGCACTATGCCTGTAGCTATGATGCAGTCAAATCTGAATTAGCGTTTTATGTAAATGCCCAACTCGTTGGTCGTCAATCAGTGCCGACGCAATCACTGGGTAACAGCATAAAGGTTGGGCACAACAGTGCATCAGAATACTTTAACGAAATGTGGTACCGGGGGCTTCTGGATGACTTGATGATCTATGATCATGCACTCAGTTCAGGCACACTTATATTCATATACAACATGACCAATCCACCGGTTCCTGTTACCCCACCGACTGCGATAACCTGCAGCCCCGCTTGTACCCCAACCGTCACATTTACACGCACTACAGTTCCATCAGCAACTACCGCATACCTAAGCAGAACTGCGCGCCCTGCAACTTTTACCCCAACAAATCTACGCATCCCAACATTTACATTTACACCTTCACGCACCTTTACCGCATCATTAACGAGAACAGCGACGAGAACACCCATCTACACTTCAACCCCAACTGCGACGGTGCCATCTAGGACTCCAAGCAACACCTATACTCGCACCAGAACACATACACGGACACCGCTCTATATAACACGGACAATGCTTATCGTCCGGAGTCCCACATTTTATATTCAAACCCAAACGGCACTCGTCGGGATCAGTCTAACCCAAACAGCCCAAGCCTTGTTGCCAACCTACACGGCAACTGTTACCCTGACCGCATCGGCATACCCCATCCCGACCGACGCCACTCAACAACCAACCGCATATCCCGTACCCAATAGCAATTAGCGTTGATTGATTTTTTGTACTACTTGTAATGAGTACCAGTGTCACATTCGTAAGCGAAGCGAAACAACACGTTACCAACCTACGACACAAGACCACGCCAACCTAACGTAATTCTTCATTCCGCAGGGGTACCATACGCGCTACGGTACCCCTACCACTTCTGCCTACATGTAATACCTACGCTAATTTTCGTCAAATATCTCTGCACACGAATCAATCGTATTGATTTTCATGCTACAAATCATCCCACCGTCACCTCATGACGAATACTATGAATCACATCATAAAAATTTGCTTCCGGAGGAAATCGTTGTGATTGCGGCAACAACCCATCATTTATTTTGTCTATCATCTGTATTTGTTGATCAAACAAATGATAGTACATTGGGGCACGGTAAATTGCTCGTTCTTCACGAAATAGATTGCATAACGTATAGAGTCCAACAGCATCACTTTTTTGCCCACGAATAAGCATTAAACTGCAATACAAATCAATCATGAAGAGGAGATTTTGAATCCCACCTCCTTCATAAAGCACCATAAACGCATTGCGAAATTCTGTGAACGCCATCGTTACTTGATTGTTGATTACCGCTACCACACTCAAACGTAATGAACACAGTGCACTTGCAGTGACAATATTAGAGCGTAAAAATCCATCCTTAGCGATTATCAATTGTTGGCACGCTAAATCAAATTGACCCATTGCCAACAAAATCAACCCACGATTGCTCAATACTTCCAATAATCCAAAAGAATCGCTATTTGGCTGAAAGAGCGCTAACGCAGCGTTATTATAGCGAAAGGAATCAGCAATATTTCCCATATTAAAATATATAAAACTATATGTATTATACGTACGTGCCAACCAAAATGAATTTTGTTTTTGCGTAAAATACGCAATCACATACTCCATGTTTTCACAAAACTCTGCAAAATTTTGAGGCGAAATAGAGCGTTTATCATTTAATGTATTTGTAGCAATATGGCTCATACAACGTGCTTCCAGAAAGTCTAATTGTGCATCACGCGCCAACACCAATGCCCGTTCTAGATTAGTAATTGACATGCGGATTAGACCACGCGCACTATATAATAACCCGAGCACGTAACACAACTCCGCATAGAGTGGATGAATATCGCCAATTGCCATGACACATGATTCCACGACGCTGGTTGCTTCAATACTTAATCCATAGATTGTCCATAATTCATGCCAACAAATCACGACTTTTGCTGCATCTACAATACTATTTCGCTCAATCAATAACTTACTCAACACCACGATATTGGTCAAATCACTGCTGGTATACGCTCCATTTTGATTAGCACTAAATCCCTCTGCGTTATTCGTTGTTACAGTTAACGCCTTGCCAATATCCTGGACCAATCCATGCCATGTATCCTCAGAAAACTTATGCAGTATCACCTGCCGCAGTACGGCATGCACTTCATACTGTAATTCTGCTCCAGGTATGAGATAAATCACTTGACGATTAATCAATAAATAAAGTATATTATGCAATTCAAATTTGGTTAGCGTAAATACATCCACTGCCAAATACTCCAAAACACGTTGAGTCATCGGCATCGCACAAATACTTAAAAACTGCAATACTTTTAATTCGTCTTGCGATAAGCCTTCGAGCGCTTGTTGCACAAAATCAGATATATGCACACTGTGCGTACCACGGGCGACCGCATTTGCAATCATCCCAATATATAGCGGATTCCCAGCCACCGCATGACACGACGACAACACAAATCCCGAGTCAACATACGCACCACCGGCATGATAAAAAATCCGCAAAAACAATATGCAGGCCGAATCCATTATTGATTCATATGTTAACGCAGGAACATCAACCACCTGAAAATTTGAGAATTTATAACGAAAATCTTCTTGGCGGGTAGTTACAATAACGCGCAACTGAGGCAGATACGTATCTAGTTGATAGAGCAAAATCTCAGGGGTGAGCGTTCCTTCTTCGCCAAGATTATCGATAATCAGATACGGTTGCTCTTTGCGAAATACCATTTGTAGGCGTAATAAAATTGGTTCGTTTGCGAGTGGTTTAATATTAAATACTGTAGCTAATCTCACATAGAGTTGCGCTAGTGTATGAATTCCTTTTACATCAAGATAAAACGTTTTTTGATCGGTATAAGTCTCATATCGCCGCATCATCTCAAACGCCATAGTCGTTTTGCCAATTCCGGCAGGTCCGATTAATGCTAAATTTGTCCGCAACAATAGCGCAGACTGTAATTGCTCAATAATATCTTCGCGTCCAATAATTTGCGTTATGACAGGTAATTGTAATTCCTGGAAACCATATCGTTGGAGTTCTTTTTTCCATAACACCGCACTAAAATAATGCGCAAAGGAACTAATCGGTTGCAACGGAATACGCATCGCAATTACCAATTTAAAAAAATCTTCTGCACTTATAATCTGTGTATCATATTCAAAAAGCACCTCAATAACCGTCGTAAATAATCTTACTGATATGTTTACCTCACGTTCTGGTCGTGTCATAAACAAATCATCAAAACGCGTCCTGGTTATTTCTACACCATTTCTACGCAACGCATTAATGACATCGGCAACATAAATATTGTGCTTATGTAATCGCACAAATACCTGACGCATCAAGCCAATCACAATTTGTTTTGCGGTTAACCGATCATCCATATAACAATCCTATGAAATGCCTCAATACTTTAAATTTGTTTCTACAATTCTGTAGCAACTACCAATCTACCTCACACTATCATACCATCTGTAGCAACTACCAATCTACCTCACACCATCATACCATTAGCACAATTTTATCTCACATGCTACACCTCAAAATACGTATTTTTCACATAAAACAAAATCGCTTATTATGCAATACCTACACCAAACTCATGGGGTGTGCCACAGCGCGATGCGCCATGGCATGACGCTGGGGGTCGGGGCACCATACAATGACGCTGGGAGATTCCTCGCGTGCGGCACCGTGCGCCACGTCATCGGGGCGCCATACAATGACGCCCCTACTTTATCCTTCATCTGCCATCTTCTCCACAGGTGACGCCGATCTGTTCCTGCCCTGGCGAAACGATGCCACGGCGCTGCGCCCCAATCCACACCCTGCCGTCATGGCATCGATGCTCTGCGTCGGTGCCATCTTCTCCTCAGATAACGCCATTCTATCTCTGCCTTGACGAAAAGATGCCACAGCGCTGCGCGCCATGGCATGACGAAAGTTAGGTGTATGGCGGTAATGGCATAACGCTGGGGTGTGCTGGCATGGCTGATCATGCATGTGGGATGCACATCTATCCGCACGGATCAAGACGTGTCGCCACCATACACCGCTGTGCATACCTGACACATCTAGGCATTCTCAACACACCTAAGCACACAAACGAAGCCCCTGGTCTTAGACCAGGGGCTTGTCCCCACGCGCGTGGGGTGGACGTATACGCAAACGTACAAGACGCAAATGGTGGTTTTCAGACCCCACGCGCGTGGGGTGGACCAGCTCAATGCAGGTGGTGATTTTGCGATGGTATTTCAGACCCCACGCGCGTGGGGTGG